>Ga0209270_1000242_pt1 | contig 133549 bp, 116 predicted proteins | sample MTBAKSrepl1MetaG_FD_187456 | JGI IMG/M metagenome (GOLD analysis project Ga0209270, IMG submission 187456) | Enrichment culture microbial communities from Arthur Kill intertidal strait, New Jersey, USA, that are MTBE-degrading - MTBE-AKS1... | ecosystem: Environmental > Aquatic > Marine >... | reverse complement strand
GGCTGAAGGAGAGCGTCAGCACGAACACCCAGAGCTGCCGCACCTTCTCGCCGAAGCGCACCCGGGCGCTACCGAAATCCACCTGGGCCTGCTGCCCAGGCGGCGTCTCCATCCGCACCGTCACCTTGGGTGTGACCGGCACCACGGTGCTGCGGATATAGCGTTTGACACTCGGATAGCTGAGCCTTACGCTGCGCTCCCGAAGCAGACGCCAGACTTGTTTCATCGTCATGTCGGGTTCATCCAACCAGCTGCGGATCTGCTCCTGGTACGGCTCAAGCCGCAGATGGGAAAGCGATGCCTGCACTGCCGGCTGCGCTCCACCAGCACGCATGGCCTCCAGCACCCTGGCGCGCTGGGCTTGGTCGCCGTCGCGGCTCAATCCGTGTCTCCCGGCCAGCCAAAGGTACTTGCGCACCGTCTGCCGGGACTGGCCAAGACTACGGGAAAGTTGGTAGATGGTGTGCCCCTGCTGCCAACGATACAGCAACTCGTCAAGTTCGATCATGGGAATGGGCCTCCTTGCCATGGCGTCTCCTGTCCGGATTGAAATCCCAGCAGGATAAGCCAAGCTGGCTGACAAGCCCACCAAAGATCATGGCGGGGTGGTCAATGACTCTGACCCCGCCTCCGGCAAAACTGCTCAATTCAGCTGACCCGGGTGCTCAATTCAGCTGACCCTGACCCCGGTCAAGGTGCTCAATTACCATGACCCTCGACAACCCGTGGAGGAGATCGATCCTGGTGGCGGGGAGGATCCCCGCACGAGATACCGCGTGATAGGACGAGGTCGAGAAGGAGATTTTTCCGAGAAAGCACATTCTCTTCAACTCTCTGGAGGTAAGCCTTAACAGGGTACCGCATCTGGTTTGTTGGCGAGCACTTGAACAGGGAGTACGTCTGCGTACCTCGCATCTACACCACCCTGTGAAGGCTTCCAGTCCGGGGAATTGCAACATCGGGGCTGTGCTGAACCCCGTGATCGGTTACCTCTGGAGATCTTTTTTATTGATACCACGTCCATCTCTTTCAAGTGCCCACAGAGGAGAACTGCGTCTACAATTAACTGAATTTGCTGTATTTTTGTCTTGGAACTGTATAAAGATAAACAAACTATCGTGGATGAAAGTTATAAGCAGAGTAGCCCTCACAAAAAAAAACCTGATACGTAGATCGAATTTCTCCGAACCGCCTTCGGTAGCTGACATCTAATAATTTTAACCGCGATTTGGTGAGTTGGAGGGGCCCGCCGATTTTCACCGGTGCCACCCCTGTCCCCTTGAGACTGTGCAGCAGGTCCTGAAGCGTGGGATAGGCCCTCGAGATTCTCCTTTCATCAACGGCATGATTATGGAAATAGACGGCCATCAGGCTTGAAAGTGCCGATTTGGAGGGAAAATTTCGAGCTGGAAGACGTGAGATACCTCCAAATGTCTCGTCCAGTGCATGACCCAGTTCCTTCAGGGTCTCTGGGCCAAACGCAGAGAAGGCCAGGACTCCTCCAGGCGCGAGTATGTCTCTGTACCTCCCCAGGGCTTTATGGACATCGTCAAACCACTGGAAGACGCTGTTCGATGTGATCAGGTCGAAGGGGCCCTGGATGGAATGGGGGAGATGCTCCCCGTCGGCAGTCACAGCGTGGATCCGATGCCCAAGCCTGCGGCAGGCCTCTTTCACCATGGCGGGCGAGATGTCGATCGCCCAGATCTCGGCATCTGGAAACCGCTCTGAGAGCATGGAAGTGAAACAGCCGGTACCGCAGCCTATATCGAGGATCCTGCGGCAGGGTGTAGAAGGAAGCATGGCAAGGAGATCCCGGCCAACCTCGATCTGGACATCCGCGTGGGCATCGTAGGTGCCAGCCGCCCTATTAAAAGACCGGCATATTCTCGCCTTCAAGCCGACCGAGCCTCCTTTCGAATTCCGGGGAGAGAAAACAAGCGTGGCCCATCCCCTGCAGTACCTCAAGGACCGCGCCGGCTGGGGGGAGGGCCGCCCTGTGGAGCGGAGTGACTGCGTCACGGGAGCCGTGGAACATCCGGAGAGACCGCGGGCAACGGAACGAAACATCCGGTGCGGCCCCCGCCAGAAAATGAAGTCCTTGCATGAGTCCCTGCAGATCAAGGGTTTGGAGAGTCGCTTCCTCCAGCGTCTCCACAAACCACCTATAATCCTCCTTCTGCCCCAGGAAACACCGGCGATAAAAGTGCCGCAAGGCGCCGCGGGGGTCCCTGCGGAGTGCATCGAGCTGTCCCTGGATCTCCGCTTGCGAAAAGGTATCTCGGAGCGAAACCAGCACCAGCAGACCGATGTCCTCAGGATGATTCGCGGAGTAACAAAGGGCAAGAGAGGCCCCCATGGACCAGCCCAGGACGGCCACTGGGGCAAGGGCCCTGCTGGCAACGAATTTATGGAGTCCCGCTGAGACGTCCCCGTACACCGGGCCTGCGGGGAGAATGAAATTCCAGGGCAAGGTGAGCATCGAAAAGATGGAGGGACCGAAACCCCAGCCGGGGATGAGGACCATGGTCCGCCCGAAACCCTTATCGACATGCGTGAAGTCCATCCGCCAGCGCCTCCACCAGCTGTGCAAGGGTCTCTTCATCGTGATAGGCCGTCACAGAGAGCCGGATCCGCGACATCCCCTCCGGGACTGTGGGAGGACGCACGGCGCGGACGAAAAAACCCGCCCTGCCGAGGCTCTCCTGGAGACGGAGGGTCTGGCGGTTTTCTCCTACGTTGACTGGGACGATCTGCGACTGGCTCCGGATTGTCAGCCCGATGCGCCTGGAGAGCCCGGCCCGGAGAAAGGCCGCGAGATGGTGCACCCGGGATCTGCGGTCGGGTTCCTCATGCACGAGCCGGACTGCAGCGAGACTGGCTCCCGCCACGGAAGGGGGCAGTGCGGTGGAAAATATGAAGGTCCGGGCACGATTCACCAAAAATCGCTTCATCTGTCCGGAAATCGCCGCAAAAGCGCCGTAACTGCCAAGGGCCTTCCCGAAGGTCCCAACCATGAAATCCACCTCCTCGGCGTGGCCTCTTTCCACAAGGCCTTCGCCCCCTCGCCCGAACAAACCCGTAGCATGGGCCTCATCCACCAGGAGCATCGCGCCGTACCGCCTCCGCAGCCAGATGAGGGCATCCAGAGGGGCGGCGTCTCCCTCCATGCTGTAGAGACTCTCCACGGCGATGAGGGCCTTGCGGCACCGACTCCGGTATCTCCGGAGCAGATCCTCGAGATGTTCGAGATCGTTGTGCCGGAACCTGAAAAAACGGGCTCTGGAAAGACGGATTCCATCCACCATGCTTGCATGACAGAACCGATCTGCAAAAACTGCATCCGATCTGTCGAACGCGGAACCGATTATGCCGGTGTTTGCGAGATATCCGCTCCCGAAAAGAAGCGCGGCCTCCGTACCCTTGAGTGTGGCTACCGCCGCTTCGAGACCGTGATGGAGTTCGAGATCTCCGCTCATGAGGCGGGACGCACCTGCCCCGGAACCCCATTTCTCCATAGCCTCGCAAGCCGCCCGGAGGAGAGCCGGATGGCGGGAAAGTCCCAGGTAGTCGTTGGAGGAAAAATCCCTCAGCCTCGTCCCACCGACACTCAGCCAGCCCGAGGAAACGCGGGCGGCTGGACACAAGGTCCGAAGAAGACCACGGTCACGGAGTTCATCGAGGAGACCGGCCGGAAAATCTTCAACATTGTCTTCTGGTACCATGACCCGTAAATGTACCAGAGACCAGAACTCCTCACGAGAGTCCGCTTTAGCCGCGTTTCGCTCTGAAATCGGACGGCGCTGGACAGTTCGGGGCGAGAAAAATGTTCGCGATATATCGCGAAACATGCCGGATAAGACGGGCCACACTCACCCCCTGCGCTTCAGGCGGAAGGATGCCACTGCGGCGGAAAGATGTGCCCAGTGCCGATCGACATCGGCGGGTGGAAAGGCCTTTGCTGCCACAGTGACGGGGCCTACACCCCCTCGCTCTGTCTCGTCTCGGGGCGCCCCTTGATATTGCGCACGAGCTCTCCTACCTGGATGCCGAGAGATACACACTGCTTGCCCATCATGCAGGCGTCCGCCTCCTCGGGTTCCAAATAAGTCTCCAGCTTTTTGCCTTGTTTTTCAAGGTGCACCACCCAAGCCTTTTTCGCCTCGTCAAAGGAGACTTTGACGTCGATGTCGCATGCGCCGATGTCGGGATAGATCTGCCTGATCTTGTCGCAGAGTGCTTTCTTGTCCATTGTTTCTTACCTCCATCCTCAAGTTGGGAAAATGCACGCCTACTCGTGCAGCCAGCCGAAGCACCACATACTCTTTTGATCTTATAAGTTTATTCTGGAAGGTTTTCAAGACGCGCACCGGCGCTCCACTGCCCCGCCGGGAAGTCGGCGGCGACGATCACAGAAACGGCGGCGCAGGCGCCTCCTCGGGCGACCGCGCGGACAAAAAGTGGGAACGATCAGGCGGGGACGGGGGCGGAGACCCGCTGCTCTGGAGCACCCGCCCAAGAAGGCATCTCCCAGGAGCGGCCGCGGGTCACAAGTCGCCATGCAGAAGGCCGGGACAGGAGTTCCCGCGTCAGGAGGTAGTGGAGCGCGTGTCCACTCCGCTCGGCATGCACGGCACCCAGGATCGGCGCACCGAGCAGGGCGAGATCACCTATGAGGTCAAGGACCTTGTGCCTGACGAACTCATCGGGAAACCGAAGACCTCCCTCGTTAAGCACGGTGTTATCGCCCACCACGACAGCATTTTCCAGCGAACCACCCAGCGCGAGCCCACTCTTTCTCAGGGATTGAATCTCGTTCAAAAAGCCGAATGTCCTGGCACGGCTGATCAGGCGTTCAAACACGATCGGGGTGATCTTTGCGGAAAAGCGCTGCCTGGCCACCAGCGGATGGTCAAAATCGATCTCGAGAGAGACCGTAAAGTCTCGAGCAGGCCGCAACGTCAGGGATTTCCCCTGGGAAGAAACAGAAACGGGTTCCAGGATCTCCATGTATCGCCTGGCCTGATTCTGAATCCTGAGGCCGGCCCTGTATAGGAGGGTGATGAAAGGGTACGCGCTCCCGTCCATGGCGGGCACTTCCGGGCCGTCGAGTTCTACGAGGACATTGTCTATACCCACCCCCGCAAGAGCTGCCATCAGGTGCTCCACCGTACCAACGGAGCCTTGTTCGGTTCCCAGGGTGGTGGCGAATCGTGTGTCCAGCACCGATTCGGGGCGTGCCGGGATGACGAGCACGGGGTCGAGATCCGTGCGGACGAACCGGATACCGGTGTTTACAGGGGCCGGAAGAATCTTCAGCGAAACCCTCTCGCCGCTGTGCAGGCCTATTCCCACCGCCCTCACCGGGTTTTCAATCGTATATTGCCAGACGGACATCGTCTTTTTCTCCTTGGATGGAGGCGCTGAATACGTCTCCCGGGCGGTACCACTGCACCCGAGGCATCGAGCAGTGCGCAAGCAAGACACATGCCCGCTGTATATTTTTTATTTTTTTTAATAATGTCAATAAATTAAAAAGATAATCAAATAATAATTTCACATGGTGTGTGACTTGAAAACCCAAGAGGTCCTGGACATGGAGACAAAAAAGTCTCACATCCGATCTTCTCAGTCTGTGAGGCCGAAGCGGCGGAGGGCCTGTTCGTTCTTCGACCAGTCCTTGAGCACTTTCACCCGGATGTCCATGGCCACCCGCCTCCTCCAGATGTGCCGCAGCTCTTCCCGGGCGAGCCGGGTGATCTTTTTGAGAAAACGGCCGCCGCGGCCGATCATGATTCCCTTTTGGGATGCCTTTTCCACAAAGATGGTGGCCGAGACGCGGGCGGACCCGTCCTCCTCGTCCGCGATGCCTTCCACCTCAACCGCTGTTGCATACGGGACCTCCTGCTCGGCAAGCAGAAAGATCTTTTCCCGGATCACCTCGGCGGCCAAAAACTCCGGGCTCTGGTCCGTAATCACCGCGGCATCATAATACTGAGGTCCGTCCGGCAAACGCCTGAGGATCTCGTCCAGCACCAAATCGACCCCGTCTCCGTGAGTCGCCGAAACCGGGACAACCGCCTCGAAGGGATACGCCATTCGGAGTTCGTCTATGAGGGGGAGGAGAGTCTCTTTTGCCACACTGTCGATCTTATTCAGGACGAGGATCACAGCCCGGCCGACACGCCGGAGAAGATCCAGAATGGCGAACTCCTGTCCACGCCTCCGCCTGGTCACGTCCACGACAAGGAGCACCAGATCGACGTCCTCCATGGCCCGGGTGACCCACTGCACAAGCACCTTGTTCAGCAACCGCCTGGAATCATGGATCCCTGGGGTGTCCACGAACACGATCTGGAAGGAGTCTCCAGTGAGTATGCCACGAATTTGACCGCGGGTGGTCTGAGGTCTCGGTGTGGTGATGGCGACCTTTTCACCGAGGAGTTCGTTGAGAAGTGTGGACTTGCCGACGTTTGGCGCCCCCACGATGGCGACGAATCCCGAGCGAAAGGTGGGATTTTGATCGGCGTGATCTGCGTCTGTGTCCATCGAAATCTTCAGGCGGCGAGAATGGCCAGGGCCTTCCTCGCCGCTTCCTGTTCCGCCTCCTTTTTGCTGCGGCCGGAACCCCGGGACAGAATCCTCCCATGAAGATGAAGAACAACGGTGAATGTCGTTTCGTGGCCTGGACCCGCGACTCCCTCCACTTCGTAGAAAGGAATCTCGCGGAAACGCGCCTGGGTGAATTCCTGAAGCGTGCTCTTGTAGTCTTGATCCAGACCGGCGCCGGGAGCCTCGTCAAGCAACTCTCCAAAGCACTGGCCAACAAAACCCAAGCAGGCTGGGAAACCGCGGTCAAGGTATATCGCGCCGATTACTGCCTCGAAAACATCGGCGAGGATGGATGGCTTGTCCTTGCCACCGCTTTTCAGTTCCCCCCTTCCAAGACGCACATGTCTCCCGAGGCCAAGTATCCGGGCCTGACTGGCGAGGCGCCCCTCGTTGACCAGTGAAGCACGCATCCGGGTGAGGTCTCCTTCCCTGTATTCCCCGCCGTGAAGGTCAAAGAGCAGATGACTCACCACGAGGTCGAGCACAGCGTCCCCGAGGAATTCGAGACGCTCATTGTCCGGGAGGACCGGCTGCTGTTCTACTGCGTACGAGCGGTGCGTCAGGGCCTGCCTCAGAAGCTCTCTGCGGCCGAATCGGTATCCGAGTACCGCCTCCAACTCATCGAGGGGCCAATTCCCGTCTCCGGGGCTCTCCATCCGTCTGTTCTGCGTCACTACGAAAAAGACCGGATCCTCACTCGCCCTGTAGTACTTAATCAAATGGCTTGTACCAAAATCTTCCGGGGACAACAAGGGGACAGCGACTCTAAAGACGTATGTCCCTTCTTGATTTCCTCGGCTTCTTTTGGCATCCTGCACGGAAACGTTGCATCTGGAGGTCACGCCCGCGTTCCGCCGGATGCCGAACCCCAGAGAACCGGATGCCACAAAGCTCCCGGAGCGAAAGGTGATTATCATGCGCAGCGACAAGATGAAAAAGGGTCTGGAAAGGGCCCCGCACAGGTCCCTTTTCAAGGCCATGGGATACACGGACGAGGAACTCGAAAGGCCGCTCATCGGGGTCGCCAACTCCTTCAACGAGATCATACCGGGTCACATCCACCTCCGTCAGGTCGTCGACGCGGTGAAGGCCGGCATCCGCAGTGCCGGAGGCACCCCCATCGAATTCGGCGGTATCGGCGTATGCGACGGTATCGCCATGAATCACTTGGGCATGCGGTATTCTCTGGCGAGCAGGGAACTCATCGCGGACTCGGTGGAAGTCATGGCCCAGGGCCATCCCTTCGACGGGATGGTGCTCGTCCCAAGCTGCGACAAGATCACCCCGGGAATGCTGATGGCCATGCTCCGTCTGGACATTCCCGCAATCGCGGTCACCGGTGGGCCGATGCTCACAGGGGACTGGAGGGGCCGCAAGGTCAACCTCATCACCGTGTTCGAGGGAATAGGGCAGGTCAGGGCGGGAAAGCTGGCCGAATCCGACCTGGCCGAACTTGAAGAGGAGGCGTGCCCAACGTGCGGATCCTGTGCCGGCATGTTCACTGCGAATTCAATGAATTGTCTCGCCGAGGCACTCGGACTCGCCCTTCCTGGAAACGGCACCGTCACTGCCGTATCCGCAGCCCGCATACGACTCGCCAAGGCCACGGGGGCCCAGGTGCTGCGGCTCGTGGAGCAGGGGCTCACTCCTAGGCGCATTGCGACTCTGCCCGCCTTCAAGAATGCCGTCGCGGTGGACATGGCCCTGGGCTGTTCCACCAACACCGTGCTGCACGTCCCCGCCATAGCCCATGAAGCCGAGGTGGACCTGCCTCTCGATGTATTCAACGAGGTGAGCCGGAAGACCCCGCATCTGTGCAACCTCATTCCCGCAGGCCCATACAGCCTGGAGGACCTCCATCTTGCCGGCGGCATCCAGGCCGTGCTGCGGGAACTGGCGGGCCTCGGGCTCATCGAAACCGGGGCCATGACGGTCTCGGGCCGCACCGTGGGGGAGAACATCGCCGCGGCGCAAGTGAGAAACAGAGAGGTCATACGTCCCGTGACCTCCCCCTATCACGCCGAAGGTGGCATCGCTATCCTTTACGGAAATCTCGCCCCGGAGGGCTCGGTGGTAAAACAATCGGCCGTGGCCCCGGAGATGTTGCGACACAGAGGTCCCGCGCGGGTCTTTGAATCCGAGAGCGATGCCTATGCCGCCATCCTCAGCGGCAAGATCGAGGCCGGTGACGTGGTGGTGATCAGGTATGAGGGACCCAGAGGAGGTCCGGGCATGCCCGAGATGCTCTCCCCCACCGCCGCCATTGTGGGAATGGGACTTGGCCGGCAGGTGGCCCTTATCACCGACGGCAGATTCAGCGGAGGGACCCAGGGCGCCGCCGTCGGCCACGTGTCTCCCGAGGCCGCCACCGGGGGTCCCATCGGGATCGTTCAGGAGGGCGACATCATCAAAATCGACATCCCTGGGAGACGTCTCGATCTCGAGATTTCGGAAGACGAGATGGAGCGACGTCGCAAGACATGGAAGCCGAAGGCTCCTTCGGTCACCCGCGGGTACCTCGCGCGCTATGCCAGGCAGGTGAGCAGCGGCGCCACCGGGGCGATCATCCCGTAGGGCCGTCATCCCGCCGGCGGAAAAGAAGGGGGCTCGAACAACCATGGTCAAATCCCAGAAGCTCTTGATCCACATCGCCCAGCAGGAAAGGTGGGAGGTGGCTGTAACCAACGCCATCAACTATCTCAAGACACGGGGGGAAGACGAGGATATTCAGGTCAAGATCGTGGCCAATGCCGACGCTGTCTCACGGTGTATCCGTTGCGACCGTCCCCTTTTCGACCGGCTGAAACAGCTCATTCTCGACGGCTGTGAAATACTCATCTGCGAGAATGCCATGAAACATTTCGGTATTTCCAGGGAGCGGCTTCCGGAATTCTTCGGCACGGTCCCTGCGGGCATCCGCGCCTTGGTGGATCTTCAGATCGAAGGATGGGTCTATGTGAGGCCCTGAGAGGGTCTGCGGCTCATGCGTCAGGAGGGGGCCGAGGGCGATTGAATGTGATCCCGCTCAGGGAACCACGTGAGGTGCCAGAACCGGAAAAATTCCGACGCCGTGATGTACGACGGCGGCAGGCCGATCCGCTGGCAGAAGCGCAGGAGCGGGTCTTTCTCTCCACAGATCACGTGGTATGATTGCCTTCGGCGCGAATGATAGTTTTCGTGTATCGCTATGTGGCCGCGTTCAGCCCAGGCCACAGCTTCGGGTATGTCCGAAAGCGAAAAGAGCCTCACGGCCATATCCTCCTGGATCGGCCCTATGACATGATCGATATCGGGAAGCGGCGGTCGCTTGCGCCTGGCCAATGTTACCCATGCCCCTTTAGCAGTCAGTTTCTAGCTTCTCATCGGCCACTCGGATGACGGCCTTGAACGCCCAGGCCGGGAAAGGATTCGCCATGTCCAGAACTGCCAACATCAGGCGGACGACCAGGGAAACCGATATCGATCTCCGTTTGGATCTAGACGGAAAAGGTCGCGCTGCGATTCAGACCGGCGTGGGATTCCTGGACCACATGCTCACCCTTTGGACCGTTCACGGTTTCTTCGATCTCACCATGAAGGCCACCGGGGACCTCTCTGTAGATGCGCATCACACGGTGGAGGATGTGGGGATATGCCTCGGCATGGCTGTCAGCGAGGCCCTAGGGGATTTGGGCAGGCTGCGTAGGTACGGCAACGCATCGGTCCCCATGGAGGAAACCCTCGCTAGGGTGGATCTGGACCTTTGCCGGAGACCCTACCTCGTCTTCAAGTGCGAGTTCCCCTCGCCCAAGGTTGGGGATTTTGACACAGAGCTGATCGAAGAATTTTTGCGGGCCTTCTCCGTCAACAGTGGCATGACTCTGCACATTCAAGTACCCTACGGAAAGAACAGCCATCATATGGCCGAGGCGGTTTTCAAAGCCCTCGGCAGGGCCATGGAGAGAGCGATACGGATCGATCATCGTCTCGAAGGGGCGCTCTCGAGCAAAGGCACGCTTTAGGCGCCAGGGGAAAGATTACCCGGCACTCCGTGCTGCTCGCGGTGTGAGGCGCAGGAGGCAAGAATGACGAGGAATTTCGCCGGGAAGTCACTGATCTTCGGCCAGGCGTTGTGCTGGATGCTGGCCAGTCTCCTTGCCGTAGGGTGCGTCGGTCCGTTCGGCGACGGACGGGGCAAGAAGGCGGTCCGGCTGCCGGAAGTCCTGCGCATTGCCGTGCTGCCGATGGACAGGGCATCTGTCCGCCCAGGGCAGGAAAGGGCCACCTGCGCCCTGAGCGATACGGCCTTTGAGGCGTACGAGGTCTCACCGGAGGCGGGCGATGCGGTCACCCAGGTGCTCTTCCGCCTCGTGGAAGGTGATTCGAGATTCCGGACCGTACCGGAAGGACAGTGCATCGGTTTTCTGAGTTCCCTGATCAATGCCGACGTCAAGGCGTCTCAGCTCAGGCTGATACAGGCGTTCGGCAAGGAACTCCATTCCGACGCGGTCCTTTACGGCAAGCTGTTCCGTTACGTGGAGAGGGTAGGAAGCCCGTATTCGGTGGAGAAACCCGCCTCCGTCGCCTTCACCCTCCATCTCATCCGGGCGAAGGACGGCGCGATACTCTGGAGGTTCACGTTTGACGAGACCCAGCAACCGCTTTCGGAAAATATCCTCAAGGCCAATCTGTACCGAAGGTCCGGGATGCGCTGGCTGACAGCCGAAGAACTGTCCGATTACGGCCTCACCCAGGCCATGGAGGAACTCCGCAGCCGACTTCCGTGAGGCGGAACCACCATGGAAATCGCCACCAGTCAAGTCGTGGAATACGTCGAGGGGCAGCGGTTCTTCTGCGCCCTGTGCCTCGCGAAAAAAGGCAACCGATACCACCTCTTGACACACCTCGGACGGGAAATCAATCTGAGCCCAAACCGCTTTGTCCACATTTCCGCCCAGCGGCTTCCGATCAACGGACGGAACAGCAGCATCCAGCGGCTCCAAGAGATCAATGCGCGCCGGGACGATCTGAAAAGGGAAATAGACATACCGGAACTCTGGGAATTGCTCCAGGATGAGCAGCCGTCATGGTCTCCGGCGGGGCTCGCTGGGCTCGCCTTTCGTGAGCCTGTGGAATCCGACCACGAGGCAGCCGTAATCCGAGCCGTCATCGACGAACACACCCACTTCAAGTTCAAGGAGGGCACGATCACCGTTCAGTCGGCCGAGACGGTTCAGCGGTTGTTGGACCAGAGGGCCAGAGAAGAAGAGCGACAGGTACGCCTGAACAGGGGAATCAAGTGGCTGGAGGCGGTCTGGGCTGAAAAAGGGGAAGCGGCCACGGTTGAGGGGTGGGACCAGGACCCAGATGTCTCCTTCTGGGTCTCAGTCATCCAGGATTTTTGTATTCGTGGAGACGAATCGGAACACGCCTCCCTTGTCACGGATCTTTTCAAAAGCGCCTCCTTGTCCAGTTCGACAGCGCCCTTCGAAACCATAGTAAAGATCGGCCTTTGGGGAGAAAATCAGAACATCGAACTCCTGAGGCAGGGTATCGTCTCCGAATTTCCTGGCGAGGTCGATTCCCAGGCGCGCCGACTGGCGCGATTCCCCGCCGACCGCACAGACAGAGAAGACCTGACCGCCCTCTACACAGTCACCATCGATGGTCCGGAGACGGCTGACCTGGACGATGCCCTGAGTTTCACCGAAGTCGATGGGGGCTGGGAAGTCGGAATACACATCACGGACATTGGACTCTCCGTGGAGCCGGGTTCGCCGCTATTCTGTGAAGCAGTACGCCGCGCCACCAGCATATATCTTCCGGAACTGATAATCCCCATGATGCCTAAGGAGCTTTCCCAGAAGGCGTGGAGCCTCAATGAAGGAGAAGACCGGGTGGCCATATCCTTTTTTGTCCATCTGGACGAGGAGGGGAACATCCTCAGCCATCGCATCACGCGCAGTCTCATCCGGGTGGACAGGCGGATGACCTACGATGAGGCCGATGCGGACATCTTGGCACGAGGATCCCTCCATGCCGTGCACCTGATCTGCACGAAGCTCCAGAAGCAAAGAATTGAAAGCGGCGCCCTCCCTCTCCCTATACCGGAACTGGCCATTCATGTCGACGCCCGGGGCGGGGTGGAAATCGAGCTCTCGCAGCCCGGGCCGGCCCGTTTCCTCGTAGCCGAGCTGATGATCCTTGCCAACAGCCTTGCAGCGAAATTCCTCAAACACCGCAACATTCCCGCCCTTTTCCGCATGCAACCTGAACCGCGGGAACGTATCATCTCCGGCATGGATACGGATCTCCAGGCGAATTTCCGGCAGCGGCGCCTGATCAGCAGAGGGAATTTGAGCCTTGAACCCTCGAGACACCACGGTCTCGGCCTCGATGTCTATACCACGGTCACATCCCCTCTTAGGCGCGGCCTGGACCTCCTGATCCAGCAGCAGATCGCTTCGACCCTTCTGAATGGTCGTCCCCTCCATTCCGAGGAGGACCTCGATCATCTGCTCGGCAGCCTCGAAGAAGGACTCGGCAGCGCCGCCGCAGTGCGCCAGTGGAGCAACCGCTATTGGATATTGAAGCACATCCAGATACGCGGCGGCCCCATGAAGGCGTGGATCCTCGAGAGGGGACCCCAGAAGATCCTGGCCGTGCTCAGCGACTACCTGGTGGTGGTAGAGTTGCCCCGGCGTCCCGGCGCCAAGTACGTTGCAGGCCAGGAGATCACGGTCAAGGCGACACGGGTCGACCCGAGGGAAAACATCCTCAAGGTGGGATGGGAGGAAAACGCGCCTTGACATATCGAGACTTTTTTATACCATGCCGCCAGCGCCTGTTGCGGCGTGCGGCGCGCCCCTCGTCCGGGCCACAGGGCTTTCGGAACTGGCGGGCGATCCGCAGGTCATAGAGACCGTTCTTCCAGAATCTCTTTCTTTTCCGGTGAAACGCCATGAAGAAGAAATCGCTCCGTCCAAAGATCATCATCACCGCCTTTCTCTGCTTCGGCGCCCTGACCGGCCTCGCCTGGGCTGCGGTCCATTTCCACCCTGCGCTCCTCGCCAACTGGGTCGGCCAGGCCCTCCTGGCCGGGCCTCCCCTCGCGGGGCTCTTCTTCCTGGCCCTATCCTGGTCCTGGGGACGCACGGTCCAGCCGGCAGCCTTCCCGACCGAGGATGCAGGGAAGGCCGCAAGGGGGAAATCGCTCCGTCCAAAGATCATCATTACCGCCTTTCTCTGCTTCGGCGCCCTGACCGGCCTCGCCTGGGCTGCGGTCCATTTCCACCCCGCGCTCCTCGCCAACTGGATCGAAGGATCATCGCGCCCTCCCTTCCCTCTCTCAGTCCATTTCCACCCTGCGCTTCTTGCTGACTGGATCGGCCCGGCCCTCCTGGCCGGACCTCCCCTCGTGGGACTTTTCTTCCTCGCCGTGTCCTGGTCCTGGGGACGCACGGTCCAGCCGGCAGCCTTCCCGACCGAGGACACAAAGGAAAAGATCGGCCCTGCAGATAAGATTCCTGGAGAAGAGAAAACAGCGCCTGCCGCCCCCCCAGTGCCCAGGGAGATGAAAACACACCCTGCAGAACGCCCACCGGCGGTTCCGGAACCCGAACCCGGGCCTCCTGAGCCCGAGGTGGTTGTGGTCCAAATCCTGGGCCTGCTGCAGCGGGAGGGCAGGCTGCTGGATTTTCTCCAGGAGGATATCGAGGGCTATGAGGACGCGCAGATAGGCGCCGCAGTCCGGGACGTGCATCGAGGTTGCCGCGCGGCGCTCAAGGAGGCGCTGGGTCTTGCCCCCGTCCTTGCGGCCGCTGAGGGGAGCGAGGTGGAGGTGGAAGAGGACTTCGATGTAGGAAAGATCAAGCTCGTGGGGCGGGTACACGGCAAACCCCCATTCAAAGGGGTCCTGCGCCACGGCGGCTGGAGGTTCACTGAGCTGCACCTTCCTGAATGGACAGGGAGGGAGAAGACCAATGTCCTGGCACCAGCTGAGATCGAGATACAGTGAACAGATCGCCATACGTGATCGGAATTGATCTAGGGACGACCAATTGCGTCCTTGCCTACGTCGACACCCGCGAGGACGAGGGATCGTCTCCTGCCCCGATTCAAGTCCTCGACATCCCGCAACTGGTGGCCCCGGGCGAAGTGGGCAAAAAGGCCCTGCTGCCGTCCTTCATCTATCTCCCCACCGACGCGGAGAAAGAAAACGGACAGCTCCAGCTCCCCTGGGACCCGTTCGGAGAAAGGGTGGTTGGAACATATGCCCAGACCAGGGGCGCCGAGGTTCCGGGACGGCTCGTCGCCTCTGCAAAGAGCTGGCTGTGTCACCAGCGGATCGATAGGACTGCGGCTCTCCTGCCCCTCGATGCCCCACCGGATGTGGCCAAGCTCTCACCGATCGTGGCCTCGGCCACCCTGTTGCGGCACCTCAAGGCCGCGTGGAACCAGGGCATCGGCAAGGGCGCAGGGGAGCGGATGGAGGAACAGGATGTCTATCTCACCATCCCCGCCTCATTCGACGCCGTTGCCAGGGAGTTGACGGTGCAGGCCGCCCGCTCCGCCGGTCTTGACAATATCGTCCTCCTGGAGGAACCGCAGGCAGCCTTCTATGCCTGGCTCCATGCGCACCGCGACGACTGGAAGGAGCTGATCGCCCCGGGCGATATGGTGCTGGTCTGCGATGTCGGCGGCGGCACCACCGATTTCAGTCTCATCCGTGTGGTCAGCCGCGACAACGAACTCGGCCTCGATCGCGTTGCCGTTGGGGACCATATCCTGTTGGGCGGTGACAACATGGACCTTGCCCTCGCCCATGTCCTGAGTGAAGAACTTAAGGCCCGAGGCACGAAGCTTGACCGCCTCCAGATGCTGACTCTGTGGCACAATGTGCGCTTGGCGAAGGAACGGCTTCTCGCCTCCCAGGATCTCAACGAGGCGCCGGTGGTCATCCCCGGCCGGGGCAGCGGTATCGTCGGTGGCACCGTGCGGACCGCCCTTACCCTGAAACAGGTGGAAGCACTTCTCCTCGACGGGTTTTTCCCTGTCTGCGGCTCCATGGAACGGCCGCAGGAGGCCGCGAGGATCGGCCTCCAGGAATTCGGCCTGCCGTACGTGAGCGACACAGGAATCACGCGACATCTGGCGAAATTTCTCGGAACCCAGGGCGGGTCCCAGGAGACCGGAGATGCGCGCCCAAGGGGGCCCAGCGTCATCCTCTTCAACGGAGGCGTACTCAAGGGAAGGATCCTGCAGAAGCGTATCGTGGAGACCTTGGACCTGTGGCTGGACGAGGCAGGTTCTCCGCCGGTGAGGGAACTCCTCAACGCCGATCTTGATACCGCCGTAGCCCGCGGAGCGGCGTACTACGGTCTTGTCCTGAGGGGCGAGGGCATCAAGATCCGGGGAGGGATTCCCAGGTCCCATTATATCGGGATCGAAAAGGTCGGGCCGGCGATTCCCGGAATCCCGCCGTCCATCAAGGCGCTCTGCCTGGTTCCCAAGGGAATGGAAGAGGGCAGTTCCATCTCGCTCCCCGATATGACCTTCGGACTCGTCGTTGGCCAGCCGGTGGAATTCAGGTTCATGGCTGCAAACAATCGTCCTGACGACGCGCCGGGCCATCTTGTTGAAGATTGGGAGGGGACCATTGAACCGATTTCCACCGTGGAGGCCACGATAGAGGCCCCTGAACTCCGGCCCGGCGCGGTCGTGCCGGTTCAGCTGCAGGCGGAAGTGACCGAAATAGGAACCCTCGCCCTCTCTCTGGTGTCGGCGGAAAGCGACCTCCGCTTTGAACTTCAGTTCAACGTCCGGGGGGACGGGGCCTGACACTTGCCCCGGTTTCTGTGAGAGAGGATGCCATGGGAGGCGGGATTTCAACGAGGGGACGAGGATCTCCACGAAGAACGCCTGGCTTGCTCAGGCCCCCTCCTCGCCCTCTGGCAGTCTGGATCTTTTCGCCCGCAGGACTGTGCATTTCTCCACGAGGAAAACGGGATCGTATGAGAGCTTGGCTCTTCGCAGACCCACCTCTCCGAGATCCTGCTCCCTGTTCACGTACCTGAAATCTGACCACAGCTGTTCGCAGCATTGCTGATTGATGGCGGCGTAAAGGCCGCGGATCTCCGGGTTGGCCTTCTCGATGTGAATCACGGCGGTTTCCGGGTTGAGCCTTTCCCCGAGGCTGAACGCCTCGACCCGCCCGTCCATCCGGATCACCCCGCCTGAACACGATAGGCGATCCCAGTTCTTCAACACCTCGTAGACGGCAAGTTCTTCGTTTCTCAGTCCTTCGATCTGAGTGCAGTCCCGCAGGTTGCACCACGACTCCTGCATGGAGAGACAGTCCTCAACGTTGTCCGGGGAAATGGGTTCAAATTGGAATTTGGAACCCTTCAGAAAGGCGTTCAGATGGTTCTTTTTGCTATGGAGCCTCTTTCCGGAGAGCCGGATGAGTCTCTCTGTGAGGTATACGTAGTCCGCGTGCTCTCTCTTTGTCTCTACGCGAAAGCGCGGGTCCCGGGTGAGCCCCGCCTCTTCGGCCATGGCCGTGGGCACACGGGCAACCCGGGGAGCCCATCCCCTCTGCTCCATGAAATCCATCATCTCTGCGAAGACCTCGAGTTTGGCCGACCGACACAGCGGGGGCAGGAAAAAGTGCTCGTCTCCGGGGCAGGCGAAAACGAGCAAACAGGCGCCGTGCATGGATATCTGAAAGCGGTAGGAATGCCGCCACATGAACAGGTTGGTAAAGGTGAGTTCGGAAGAGACCGGAGCGACCGCTCCCAGGAGACGTTCCATTTCGTCCCTGTCATCAATTTCGAGGAGCTTGAATTCAGGAAATCTGGGGGTGGCCATGACGGCGTCGCGCTCGCTTTTCACCATGTGATCGAAAGGCTGACCCAAACCACGGTGCTGCGGTCCAACACTCCGGAAACATTCGGCTTCCGTCCAGGCCGGAGACAGCGCCGATTGGATGCCGACGGGGTCTCCTTCGCCGCTCACCAGCTACTTTTTAGTGGTAACACGGCTGTGAAGCGAGTAATCTTACCAGAAAATGAGGAGGCCGCCATCCGAGAGCCTCCAATCGCAGATCGGACATGCCGGTTGTTCCTTTTGACGCCCAGGACCGCCTGCTCGCCCAGGCTCGCATGTACATCGACAATCCGGGGCTGCTCCTTGCCGAGCGGTCCCGAGCGGTGCCGTTGCTGCTTCGCGCCTTGCCCCAGGGGGATCTCGAACTCCGGCGGGAAATCCTTCTCCTCCTGGGCACGTTCGCCAAGGAAGAGATTTCCTGGCCCCTGTACGCCATCATGACCGACCCCCGGGAGCCCGACGAGTTCCGGGACCAGGCCGCCATCTACATGAGCGTCATCGGGGCTTTCCTCGATGATCCGCAGCCGCTGATCCGCAGGCTGGTGGCGGACCTGGACAACGGGGATCCTGAAATGAAAGTGCGCGCCGTCATCGCCCTGGGCTGGGAAGGAAATCTTCAGGCCGTGCTCCCCCTGATCGAGTGCCTCTATGACTCGGATCAGGAGATCCAGGAGGTCGCCGTGACGGCCCTGTGCAACTTACGGGAAGGTCGAGTGATGAGGCTTCTGGCCGACAGGATGACCCACTGCTCGCCCGATCAGAAGCGGGCAATACTATTCAACCTCTGGAGGTTTCGTGACAGGCAGGACGAAGTGGTGGCGCTGTACCAGAGAGAGCTCGAAAACGGCGATCCCGCACTCCGCCTGGATGTGCTCATGCTCCTTGGACAGCTCGACGAACAGCCTGCTCACGAGGCGCTTTACAGATCACTCCTGCATGATGTCGATCCGCGGATCAGAGGACTTGCACTGGAGCGTCTCGGGGCCATGGGCGCCGTCGCTCAGGAAGAAGCCCTCATCTTCGTCCGCGATCCGGCCATGGATGTGAAGCGTGCGGCCATGAAAGTCCTCCAAGACTGTCGGCGGCGTTGATGCTGCGCTCGCCGGCAGGCTGGGAAGCGAGCCGATCCTCTGTTGCCTCCGACGCCGGTACCGGACCGTGCGCGCCCAGTGGTGACCACGGGCTACACTTCGGATTCGAAAGAAAGCTCCGGGATGTAATCTTCAAAGAACCGAAAATCATGGAGGCCGCTGGCCTGGGCGGACTGCAGAAAGGCGTTCACCCACCAGAATATATCCCTGCGGCGGACCATGTTCCGCATGCGGCGCATCCTGGAAACCCGCTCCTCGTGAGGCATGGAATAGGCCCTGTAGATGGCGTTTGAGACGCCCTCGACGTCATACGGATTCACCATAATCGCCCAGCGATGCAGCTGGGCGGCCACTCCGGCGAATTCACTCAGAATCATTACTCCGTTGCCGTCAAGGCTGCAGGCACAGTACTCCTTCGCCACGAGATTCATGCCGTCTTTGAGGGGTGTGATGAGGGCGATCTCGGAGACGCGGTAGTAGGCGAGGAGTTCCTTGCGATCGAGGCTCCGATAAAGGTAATGTATCGGCACCCAGCCCGATATGGTGAACTGGCCGTTGATCTGGCCTACGAGCCGCTCTATCTCGGCAAGTAGGGCCTGGTACTCGCCCACGCCCACCCGGCTCGGGACGACCACCTGCACCAGAGTGGTCCGTCCACGAAGATCGGGAAAACGCTGCAGGGCGTCCCGGTATGCCTCCAGTCGTTCCGGGATCCCCTTCGTGTAATCCAGCCGGTCCACACCCAGGATGATCTGCCGTTCCGGAAGGGCTTCATGTATGTACCAGGCGGCGTCGGCCACCAGCCGTGCGTCAGCGTCCCTTGCGAACCCGGCGAAGTCGATGCTGATGGGGAAGGCACCCACCCTGACCTCCTTTCCGCCGACCCTGACCAGGATCACCGGACCTCTTCCCGAGACCCTGATTTCCGGCCGGAGATGCTGAAGACACTGCACAAAATGCCTCCGGTCCCGCAGGGTCTGGAAGCCCACCAGTTCGTACTCAAGAAGAGCCTTGAGGATGTGGGTCCGCCATGGCAGCTTGAGAAATATGTCCACCGGAGGAAAGGGTATGTGGAGAAAAAAACCCCTCTTGCGCTGAACTCCGAGTTCCCTGAGGAAATGAGCGACGTGCATCAGGTGATAATCGTGAACCCAGACGTAATCGGATTCTCTGGTATGGAAGCCCACGGCCTCGGCGAATTTGCGGTTCACCTTCAGGTACTGGTACCAATACGATGGGCGGAAATTACAGCGTGTCTGGAGGTCATGAAACAACGGCCAGATGATCTCGTTGGCAAAACCATGATAGTAGTCCCTGACCTCCTCCTCGCTCAGAAACACCGGGTGGAGTTCATAACCGGCTTCTTGGGAGGCGGGTCTCAGGAGGGTCTTCAGTTCGTCTTCATCCGCGCCTCCGGGCCAGCCGATCCATAGCCCGCCCCGGTCCCGGAACACCGGGGCGAGGGCTGTCACAAGACCCCCGGAGCCCGGCTTGATTTCCCATCCATCTTGACCCCTCGAGAGGGCGATGGGCAAACGATTGGACACTGCGACAAGCCTGGTCTCGGGCACATTCACGATATTCCCTCCTCTCTGCCTTGGAAATCTTATAGCACGGATGGCGGCGGTGGCCTACCCTTTCAGGCACGAGGACGGCGGAAGGTCCACAGACCTGATGTACTGGACACCTGCCCCGGGCCGGTGCCGCGCACGGGGCAGTGGCTATCGTGATACGTCGATTCGATCTTCGAGACCGTGGAGGATGCCGATCATCATGGCGAGGTATTCGCGAAGCTGCCTGGTCACAAGGAAATTTTCCCGCACCAGGCGCTGTGCCCGCACACCGAACTGCTCCAGCAATTCTCTCCTGTGGAGGAGATAGCGGATGCGGAGGGCGGCCCCGGCCGGGCTCTTCACCCTGAATCCCGTGTAGTGGTCAATGACCTGTAGCCGGATTCCGCCGGTGTCGCCGCCCACTACGGGCTTTGCCTTCCACATGGCCTCGGCCACGGTGAGGCCGAAACCCTCCCTGATGGATTTCTGGAGAACGATGTCGGCAGCCCGCTGCAGTGCGTTGATGGTACGATGGGCGTCGGGAGGCAGGAGCAGCACATGGATGTCCGAGTCGCCTGCCGCCGCGGCCCTGACATCCTCAAGTACGGCATCTCCTTCCGGGTCGTCACTTGCCTCTCCCCCGGCGAGGACAAGTTGGAGAGGAATCATCTTCTTTGCCATCCGGTACGCCTGTATCACCCCCACCGGGTCCTTGAATCGGTCGAAACGGGAGACCTGCAGAATGAGAGGCAGACTTGCATCCAGACCGAACTGGTCAAATACAGCCCTGACCTCCTCGTCAGGGAGTTCCATGTTCTTTTCGCTCAAGGGATCTATGCTGGGCGCGATGAGATACATCGGGTGCGGGAGCGCCTGGGCGAAATTGGCGAGGGAAAAGACAGTGGCGTCGTACGGTTCGACCCAGTTGCGCAAATAACGCCACACCGGCCGTTGGGGCCGGCTGCAGTCGATGTGACACCTCCAGATCCATTTGCCCCGCCTGCCAGGACAGAATCGGAGAAGAGGGGCGGGTTGCGGATCATGTATGAACACGAAATCGGCCTCTTCGAGAACCGGTCGCAACACATCTGCATTCTCGGCATTCACTTCCTCGTAGACCTTGAGCAGATCTCCGTTGACCTCTACGTTGAAACCCTGCAGGGCGTTGTGAAAACCCTTGGTGCACTGAAAAAAATCCGGATTCCCCGTAATCACCTCCCAGCGCACCTCGAGACCAAGGGCCTGCATCAAGGGCACGAGCTTCCACAAAATCTCGGCGACCCCGCCCCCCGCCTTGGTGGAGTTGACATGTACCACCCGCATCCCCTTGAGGCTTCCAGCGAGCTGTTTGAGGTGATTGACCACGTCCTGACCTGCGGCCTCGGCATACTGCTGGAGGAGTTCGCTCATGACGGGCTCCCTGAGAAATGGTGCATGAAAAGCTCGGTGAGAATTCTGCGAAGCTCCTTTAAGGATGAAAAGTAAGGGTCCACTGCCTTGAGTTTTTTGCGCAGTGCGTCGTGTTTTTCCCCCCAGCCGGCGAGCCATGCGCTGAAGTCGTCGCCACGTTCCGGAGTGCGGTTCCTGGCGTCGATGAAATGGTAGAAGACGCTCCCCAAGGACATGGCCTCCACAGCGTCGGGAAGCTCTGCAGGCTCTTCAAGGCACACTCCCGTATCCAGCACCACGATCTGGGAACGAACGAAATGAAATTCATTTTCGGCCCTGGCCCAAGGGACCCACTCGTTCTCGTCGAGCTTATCCTCCACACATTCCACAATGTCCCTGCGCAGTGCCCCGATGTCCTCGTATTCAGTTGGATCGAGGACGCTCAGTTTCTCAGCCAACCCCTTTTCGTGCAGACCGTGGAACACCCAGGCGGCAAAATCATTATTGTATTCAGGCTCGTCGAACTGGGGCTCCAAAAAACGTCCCCAGAAGTGGTGGTATATGCTTTCTGCATGGACCCTCAGGAGACCTTCCCGGAACTCACGCAGGTTGAGGGCCCTGTAACCCGCGGCTAAACTCACCAGGGCGCAATCCCTGATGCGGAAGGATTCCGTGAGAGGGCTCCGTGAAGCGTTCTGTTCAGCAGCCATGGTAATCAACCTCCTTAGGCGTAAGCCTTCACAGGATACCGCATCTGCTGTGTTGGCGGGCTCTTGAAGTACAGGAAGCGTGCCCGCCGCTTTGCATCTGCAGCACCCTGTGAAGGCTTCCAGTTCGGGGCGTTGCAGTATTGCGTCTGTGCCAAACCCCGTGATCAGGTACCCTTAGGCTGGCGGACCTGAAACGAGGCCCGGGTGCTGGGACCGCGCACGAGGCGATACTCCGAGGGGCGCAGCGGGCACAGACACATGTGGACGGCACCGTCATCCATCATGGCGAACCACACCAATACTTACATCGCCGCGATAAAAAGGCAATTCCAGGGCCGCCGCCTCTACACCCCGCCTCGGGCTCGAAGACAAGTTGATTGGACTCCGAGGCTGTGGGGATGTTTTCTCCATTGACTGCCGCCCTGTATGAGACATACGATGAATGCACAGACGGCTTCCGGAGGAGTCCAAGCCGAGGGAGGATTAAAGATGGCGCTCTACGCCTTTGACGGGACATGGAACAGGGACGAGCCTAACCCCACCGAGGCGACCAATGTGGTCAAATTCAGGGAGGCGTACCGAAAGGGTACGGAGTACATCGAAGGAGTAGGCACACACCACGGCCTGGTAGGCAGACTGGTGGGAGGTGTCAGCGGGGCAGGCGGCAGGGAACGGATACGTGAAATGTATGAGGAACTCGCTGCGAATTTCCGCGGCGGCGAGGACCATATCGACATCGTCGGCTTCAGCAGAGGGGCCGCCCTGGCAGTGCACTTTTCAAATCTCCTCAACAAGAAGGGCGTCCAGCTCGATGCCGGCCGAATCGTCAGGCCTCACATCCGTTTCCTCGGGCTGTGGGACGTGGTCGGCTCGTTCGGAATCCCCGTCAACATCATCTTCCCCTTCCAGGAGATCAACCTGGCGTACGATCTCACCGTGCCTGAAAACGTCGGCCGCTGCTTCCACGCCATGGCCCTTCACGAACGGCGCCAGACCTTTGTTTTGACCCGGCTGGACCGGGAAGACGTCCGGGACAACGTCGAGGAGATCTGGTTCCGCGGAGTCCATTCCGACGTCGGAGGAGGAAACGGGAACACGCTCCTGTCCAACATCGCCCTCAAGTGGATGCTGGAACGGGCCGCTGATTGCGGCCTCCCAATCGATCCCGGCTCCATCGCCGCCCTGGATGGGACAGTGGATCCGACGGCGCCGCTGGGGGAAAACGTGGACCTGATCAGAAATCCGCCTCGAAAAACATTTCCTGCCGACCGATTCCACCCGACCTGTGTCGGCAAAGTTCTCCAGCCCGGGGAATCACAGGAATTCCTGGTCCGGGCCCCGGAGCGATATTCCTGGACAGCGGTCCGGCTCGTCCGTGGAGGGCAATACAGTTTCACGGTCCCTGAAGGCCAGACCTGGGAGGACGGGTCCATAGTCTGCGGCGGAGACGGATGGAGGACCGAGGACCAACACCTCCCCCCTCCCCTTTCCTGGACCGTCAAGTTTGCCGAACGCTTCCGGCGGGCGCCTGAGGCCAACTGGTTCGAGGTGATCGGAGCCGTCGGGCAGGGCGAGGAGCACCTGTTCAGGATCGGGGACGGAAGCAAGGTCGGGACGCCGTTCGTTGCACCCGAGGATGCGGACCTCTACGCCTTCGCCAACGACCTGGAGTCGAAATACGAGAACAACCGGGGTTCCATGAGGGTCGAGGTGACCAGGGTGGCATAGGGTCCAGACGGGCGGGGATGTGGTGTCAAAGGCCGCGCCCGCATGAGGCGCGCCAGACGGCTGAGGCCTGGAGGAGTCCCTGATGCAGATGAACAGTCAGTGCAGCCTTGTTGCGGCGGTGCTCGTCGCTGCCGCTATCGCCGGCGCCGGATGGTTCGTCGGCCGGGGATTCGCAGAGGGACGCGCGCAGGAACGCTATGTCACAGTGAAGGGGGTCTCCGAAAGGGACGTTCAGGCCGATGTGGCCCTCTGGCCCCTCAGGTTTGTCTCGACTGACGACGACCTGGCAAGGGCCGAACACAAGATCGAACAGGACCGGCTAGCCGTCCTCGCCTTTCTCGACCGGCACGGTATCGATCCGTCCATGGCGGAGGTCCAGAGTCTCGATGTCACGGACATCCTGGCCAATCCATACCGCAGCGGCCCGGCGCAGAGCCGGTTCATCATTTCCCAGACCCTGATGGTGCGCTCCGAGGACCCGCATCGTATTCTCGCGGCCAGTCAAAAGGTCGGAGAACTCGTCAGGGCCGGAGTGGTCCTCTCCGGTATCGCCGGAGGCGGAATCGGTCCTACCTTTCTCTTCAAGGGCCTCAACCCCCTGAAACCCGGGATGATTGCCGCAGCGACGGCCAGCGCCAGACAGGGGGCAGCCCAGTTTGCCCAGGATTCCGGGTGCGCGCTCGGAGCGATCAGACGGGCGAACCAGGGGGTTTTCGAGATCCTTCCCAGGGACAGGGCCAGCGGGATCATGGAGGAAAAACAGATTGCCAAAACCGTCAGGGTTGTCTCCACCATCGAGTTCGCCTTGGAAGACTGAGGTAGGGTACAGGGCCGCATCGATCTGTGCATCTCACCGGCGGGCGCAGTACGTACGCTCATCAGGCCCCCTCGCCGGGGACACGGTCATCATGGACAATGGCTGATATCCGCTCTCACCATCTCATTTACGGCACCACCGTTGACTACGTCACCGGGGATCAGGTGGTGGACACCGACGACGAACGGTACCGGCAGAATCTCGCCCGTTTTCTGATTGACCGCAAAGGATACCAGCGGTCCGAGATCGAGGTCAAACGCCGGGTCGAGACCCTGTTCGCCGGCCAGTTCGTGGTCTCAACCGTGGATTTCACCGTGGGGACGGATGGAAAACGGTTCATGGTCGTACGGTACGGACCCGGCTCCATCGTCACGCGGCAGAGGTCTGCAGTGGCAGCCGCCCGGGTGCTCGATCCGGATCATCAGATTCCGCTTGCCGTGGCCACAAACGGAAAGGATGCGGCTGTCCTGGACACCGTGACAGGAAAGGTGATCGGGGAAGGGCTGGACGCCATACCCGACCGGGAGACCGCCATGCGCATGCTCGCTTCCGTGGAACTCGTCCCCTTGCCCGCAGAGAGACGGGAGGGGGAATTCAGAATCCTCAATGCGTACGACGTGGAAGTCTGCTGCGCGGGCCGTCCATGTGCCCTCCCAGGTGCTCCGGAGGGATGATGGAAAAACCCCTCCTGCCGCCGGTTTGTCTGCCCCACAACCTGCATGAGAAGCGGCGTGAGTCAGGCCGGGGCGTTCTGGCCCCGTTTCCGCCCCAGAGGTCACCCTGATGTTTGCCTTTGCGTCCCTGCCGGTGACACATTCCAATGAAAGCGGCGTCTTTGCCACCCGTGCTCCGATTCGGCCCAATCCCCCGGCCATCTCCGTGGTCTGCCTCCGCGGGCGGGACGGGGCGAGCCTCCACGTTGAAGACGTCGATATTCTGGACGGCACACCCCTGCTGGACATCAAGCCCTACATCCGGAATTCGACCACCACCTTGTGGACAGAGTAGGCTGGCTTGAAGGCCCCACGAAGGAAAACGGGCACGCCCTGTCGGACTGTCGCTTCCTTTGACGTGCGAAAGGCGGGCTTCAGCCAGGCCCTTACCGCGGGAGTTGACGAGACCCCTGCCCGGACGTAGGATCACGGTGTCAACTGGGTCGCCCTCTTACGGTTTCGCCCCAGGCGTCTCTTCCCCGCCAGAACGATGGTGAGCCATTACCCCTGACCTTGTGAGGTGAATCGATGCAGGATCCGGTGATCGCCGCTCCATATCGTGGCTATCGTCTGGGAATCACGGTGACGGAGCACCTTCTGCTCGGACAGCAGGAACGGCCCGCCGCCACCGGCAGTTTCACCCGGCTCCTGAGCGAGCTCATAACCGGGGCCAAGCTGATCTCCAGGGAGGTGAACAAGGCCGGACTTGCCGACATCCTCGGCCTCACCGGAGACATCAACGTCCAGGGGGAGATGGTGCGCAAGCTCGACGAATTCGCAGACCGGGCCTTTGTGTGGCGTATGCAGCGCTCGGGTCTCCTCTGCGCCCTGGCCACTGAGGAGAATGCGGATATCATCGAGATCCCGGAGGAGATGCCCAGGGGAAGCTACGTTGTGCTTTTCGATCCCTTGGACGGATCCTCAAACATCGATGCCAACGCCACCGTCGGCACCATCTTTTCCATTTACCGCCGCAGGGACAACAGCCGGTGCGGCACCTTGATGAATTTCCTGCGCGCTGGCAGCGAACAGGTCGCGGCAGGATATTTTCTCTACGGTTCGAGCACCATGCTGGTCTACACCGCGGGCAACGGGGTGCACGGCTTTACCCTCGACCCCTCGGTTGGAGAATTTCTCCTCTCACACAGAGACATCAAGACACCGACAGTGGGCAAAGTGTACTCGGTCAACGAGGCGAACACCATCTACTGGGATGAACGCACCAGGGCCGCAGTGGACTACTTCAAGTCGGACGGGAATGAACGGGGAAAGCCGTACGCCAGCCGGTATGTGGGATCGCTGGTAGCGGATTTCCACCGCAATCTGCTCTACGGTGGAATTTTCATGTACCCGGCCGACCGGAAGGACCCCTCCAAACCCCAGGGAAAGCTCCGGCTCCTTTATGAGGCCGCCCCGCTTGCATTCATCGCTGAACAGGCCGGAGGCGCCGCCTCCGACGGTGAACGGCGCATACTCGATATCAGGGCCAGCGCTCTCCATCAGCGTGTCCCTCTCTATATCGGGAGCGCATCGGACGTGGAACGGGCCACGGCGATCCTCCAGGGACAGGAGCCCTGAGGGCGAGCTGCCTGACCTGCGGTAAAAGGAGGGAGACCGCCGGGCGCCGGGAGAGGTGAGGCGTCTTCTGTGCGGCTGAACGCCCTGAAACCATCGTCGGGCCAAAAGGTAACGCCGTCACAACGTCCTCGCAGCCGGATCAGTCTCCGTTGCCGGTTCAAGTAAGCCGCTTCGCGGCAGACTTCCTTCCCGCCCGTCGGCAGTCCGGCCCCCCGGTAGGTTGGGTAGAGCGAAGCGAAACCCAACAACCCATGTGCTCCGTCCACCAGCCCCACGAAAACCGGGCGGAAAGGAGTCAAAATGACCGAGAACGGCGTCCACAAAGGCCTCCCGCCACCGCCTCCCAGGCGCGTCGCGGGACCGCCCAGGCCCCCTCCGTAAGCCGGCCGGGCAAAAAGGGAGACCCGGGCGAATTGGATCTTCTCTCCCGTCCCCCCAAAAGCAATACCCCTATAAGAAGTGAACCAAGGCCGAGCCGATCACTCGGGCTTCTTGAACAATGGATTGACATCGACCTTTCAGGTCGAATCAATCCGTATCGGTTATCCTGATATCCTCCATCGGCGCCTGCGGCCAGCCGGAGACAAGGCTGGAGTTGACGCGATTCAACGCCGGCCTTAGGATTGACATCATCAAGAGTCGATGCATACGGGCCAAGGAACGTCGAACTGGAAAATCGCCTCGGGCGCACCGGAAAATCCGCCTTGATCATGCTCTGAAGGGTTGCCCGTCGTAAATAGCCACCTGCGGTCGAGATGGGATCTCGGCGAGGGCCCGCACCAGAAAAAATCGGTACTTTTTTGAAAATTCTTACAGGACTCCTGGGGAGGAAAGCGAGGATCCATGAAGTTCATGTCCACTATCCTCATGACCGAATTCGTCACTCACGATGTCAGGCGTTTCATTCTGACCAGGCCAGGCGGACTGGATTACGCACCGGGCCAGGGAGTGGAGATCTCGATCAATCTCCCCGAGTGGAAAGATGAGGGACGCCCCTTCACGCCGACATCCCTCAGACACGACAGGGTCCTTCAGTTTCTCATCAAGAGGTATCCAGCCCACGGCGGAGTAACCGCGAAGCTTCACACCCTCGAGCCCGGTACCGAGATCCTGATTTCTGAGGCCTTTGGCACCATCAAATACAAGGGCCCCGGGGTATTCATCGCGGCCGGGGCCGGCGTCACGCCGTTCCTCGCCATTCTCCGCCAACTGGCGGCGGAAGGCCGCCTGGACGATCACCTGCTCCTGTTTTCAAACAAGACGGCGGCGGACATCATCTGCGAGCTGGAACTCCGCCATTACCTGGGCAAGAGATGCGTCTTCACGTGCACCCGGCAGCGCGCCCCAGGCTACGAGAACCGTCGCATCGACCGCGACTTTCTCAGGGAGAATGTCCGGCACTTCGACCAGCGCTTTTACGTTTGCGGGCCTGAGGGATTCGTGGAGGCTGTAAAGGCGGCCCTCGGGGACTTGGGCGCCCGCTCGGACGCCGTGGTGTTCGAGGAATAGGGGATGGAAACCCTCTGCGCAGCAATGCGAACTGCCGCCCGGCCTCCCCGGAAGAGATGAGGGGACTCCGGCCCGGCAAAAAACCTCGGCCCATTCCGACATCATTCGAAAGGAGATATCATGCAGGATCTTGCGGAATCCGATGCATTGACCCGCTTCCTGAAGAAATGGCAGGATACACCGTCCAGGATCCGGGACGCCTTTCTCAGACTCAAGCACCGCCTGGAGACACGCCGTCCCGCGACTCTGGAATTCCGATCGAGGCCCGGAGTGAGTCATTCCCTGCGGGCTGTAGCGGGAGGAGAGTCACTCTTCGCCCTGCTCGACGTCATTGACGACGACCCGGCTAACCGCTGGCTGTCCGTGTGTTTTTACAGTCACGCGGTCACCGACCCCATGGGGCTGGGGAACCGGATCCCGGGAGGACTCCTGGGGCAGGATGGGTACTGCTTCGACCTCCTGGAATGGGACGAAACGGCCTTGCTGTACCTCGAGGAACGCATCGATGAGGCCCACGCGAACATGTGCCGGACGGCGGATTGAGGTCCAGCCCCGGGGCCGATGCCCGATTCCGTCCGCGCCGTTTTCGCGGGAAGTGCGCCTTCCCCACAAAATCGTACCACTGCCTGGCGCCATAAAAGAACCGGCTTTGTTCCCAGGAAAGGGCTCCAGGATTTTTCCGCGATGAACCTGGACGCCGCACGAAATTCCCCGCCGAGACGGGCGTTGCTTCTGATCCTGCTCGTTGGACCCCTTTCTGCCGGAGGGTGCGATCTCCAGTCCAGAATCGTCCTTTTCTACGAGGCAGCACTGGTGCTGGCAGACATCGCGGCCGGTGAAGGCCCCTCCCGGTTGAAGGAGTCCACCGAGCCGCCCTCGATCACCTCCGTGGCCTTCAGTGTGGAGGGTCGCCGTCTGGAGGCAGGACTGTACCTGCCCGGCTCGGACGCGCCCGAGGCCGCCCTAGTGCTGATTCCCGGCATCGTCCCCCTCGGCAAGGACGACCCCCGTCTGGTCGCCCTTGCGACCACGCTGGCCCGGGCCCGCTTCGCCGTGCTCACCCCGGAAATTCCGGGATTCGCACAGCTCCGGGTGAGCCCTGCGGGGTCCAGGACGGTGGCCGACGCCTTGCGCTTCGTTGTTCAGCGCCCGGATCTCGCTCCTTGCGGACAGGCGGGGATCGGGGCTCTCAGTTACGCGGTAGGGATCGCGGTCCTCGGCGCCTTGGAGAAAGATGTCCGCGACAGTGTAGGATTCATCCTCGCCGTCGGTGGATACTACGATCTCCCCGCCGCCATCACCTACATGACTACAGGATGGTTTCTGGACCAGGGTGAGCAGGTCTTTCTCGAGCCGGATCCTTACGGAATGCTTGTTCTCGCCATGAGCAGCATTCCTCATCTTCATGATCCGGCGGACCGGCGGATCATGAGAAAAATGGTCCAGGCAAGGCTGGAGAACCCGAAAGCCAACCTCGGCCGGCTGGCTGCCTGGCTGGGCCCCGAAGGACTGGCTGTATATGCGGTGCTGGCCAACAGGGATCCAACCCTGACCAGGGATCTTTTGGCCGCCCTGCCCTCTTCCATCTTGGAGACCATCAACAGCCTCAGTCTCGACCAGCTCGACCTCAATGAAATTCCGGCCAGATTCATCGTCGTGCATGGGACAAATGACCGGCTGATCCCCTTCACCGAGGGAAGGGCACTCGCCGCCGCTGCCGGAGCTGCCAGGACCCGGCACTTTCAGATCCGTTCCCTGCTGGGGCATGTCGATCTCCATGCCCTCGATCCCCTCACCTTCCGTTTCTGGCGTGAGGATCTCCCGGATCTCTGGCGCCTGCACGGAGCTGTCCGTGATCTCCTAGGGGAACGCGCCCGAGCGGATATCCGGAAAGAAATTATCCGTGTCACCGGAGACGCTCGCCGAGAAAGACCGTCTCCGCCGGGAGAAATCGCCCCGCTTCCGTGCCCAACCTGGGAAAATGAGGGCCTGTCGTGAACGGGAAAGGCCTGGTCCTTCTCGAGCTTTTCGCCGTTCTAGACGACCTTCGCGACGTCGTCAGGAGGCTCCGGTTCGGCCCCCCCGTGGCCTTTGTTTACAACCCCCTTGAGTACGCAAGGGCTCCCCTTGAGGAGTATGTGAGACGTTACGCACCGGGGCCGAAGGAGGCCGTACTTCTGGGGATGAATCCTGGCCCCTGGGGAATGGCGCAGACCGGAATTCCCTTCGGGGAGATCGAGGCCGTGACGGCATGGCTCGGGATCAAAGCGCCGGTCGGCCGTCCCCTGCGGGAGCACCCGAAGCGGCCCGTTCTGGGGTTCGACTGTCCCCGCAGCGAGGTGAGCGGCAAAAGGCTCTGGGCCTGGGCGCGCGAAACTTTCATTACGCCGGAACGCTTCTTCTCCCGCTTTTTCGTGGCGAACTACTGTCCCCTGGTCTTCATTGAAGCAGGCGGTCGAAACAGAACCCCCGACTCCCTTCCGGCAGCGGAACAGATCCCGCTCTTTGAGGCCTGCGACAGGGCGCTCAACCGTATGGTCGTGCTGCTCAAACCCCGATACGTGGTAGGGGTTGGCAAATTCGCCGAAAAAAGGGCACGCCGCGCCCTCTCCGATCTGGAGATAACGGTGGGAGGCATCACCCATCCCAGTCCGGCGAACCCCAGGGCTAATCGAGGCTGGGCGGCCCTCGCGGAGAAGGAACTGACCGAACTGGGAATCGAGCTCTGACCGTCGCTGGCACATGATCCCCCCTCCGGCTCCGTGGATGGGTGCGGCGAAGAGACTTTCGATGTTGTATTCTGCCAGCCTGGAGACTCCACGGCATGGTCACACTCCTCGAAATCTTCGACAGGAAGCGGGACGGCCTTCGCAGGCGGCTCGGGGATCATGCGGTACCGGCCATGGCTCTGCCCATGGTTCGGGAGGCGCTGGAATCTCTCCTCGCCTCGTACTGTGAGGAGAATGCACCGGGGCCGCACGAACGCCGCATGGCGGCTCTCGTCGTGGACTGCCTCAAGGCGGTGGTCGCGGCGCGTATCAGGGACGACGGTGCGGGGAGCCTCGTCCATGGGCGAGAGTCGGCGCGAGCCCCTATGCCGGCTCGCGGGTTGAGAAGGCGGCCGGCGCAGGTGCTCCGTGTCTCTGTGGCGGTCGCCCTGATTGCCGTGCTTGGCTGGGACGGGGCGTACCTGCCCCTTGCCCTTCTGGGTGTCCTCTTCCTTCTGGAGGCCTGGAGGTATCTCAGGGGGGAAATAGGCCTGATCGGACAGGGTACCGGACTTGCTCACCGGGATTGCAAGCCGGAGCCCTGCGGCCGGTGGTCTGGAGCAGGCCAAGATGCTCCGTCCGGGGGCGGCCGTCGCATGGACACCGACCTCCTTCTGGATGGTCTCGCTGGCGCCATCGTCACCGCGGACAAGCTCCTGGACGAGTCACACTCCTGCCCTCTCTCTGAGACCGCAAAGGGACTCGATGAGGATCAGACTCTCCTGGGATTCTTTCAGGATCTTGTCGGAGCCGTATACGCCGGAGACGGCCTCTTCGCCCTGAAAAAAAGCCGGACTGTCCCATACCTTCTGGAGCAGCACGGTATCCGGGTAGAGTCCTTCAGGGAAGCGGATAGCATGGAGGGACGCCGGTGCTTCGATATCGAAATGAGTCTGGATCCCCTGACTCGGACTCCCCGCACGCTGAAACCCGCCTTGTTCAAGGGAGACCGGTGCCTGAGACGGGGGCTTGTGGCCGAACCTGCACGGCAGGTCCAGGACCAGAAGGGGCCTGGGTAAAGCACACGCAGGTGAAAAGGGCTCGTGGAGACCGCGGAGATGGATGAACGGAAAAACGCCGTGGAAGCGACGGAAGTGATCGGTTTCGATCTCGGCCATGGCGAAACGGCCCTCGCCGCTGCCAAGGTCGCTTCCACGAGAGAACCACAGATCCTGGACGTCCATGGCCAGCGCAGCATTATCACGGCCGTTGCCCGCCACCCTGAAAGGGGCATCCTGATCGGGGCCGAGGCCTTCGAGGCCAGGGACCTGGATAGTCTTCGCATATGCTTCAAGAGCTCGGAACTCCACCGCCCGGACATCCGGCTCCCTATTCGGCAGTTCACCGGAAGGCTCCTTGAGATCCTGGCCGAAACAAGGCGCATACGGGGCGGGGGGGAGACCCACTTCTTCGTCGGACATCCCGCCGGCTGGAGCGCCTCCGCGAGGGACTCCTATGCCGAGCTGTTCAGGGATGCCGGGATGCGGCGGGTCACGATGATACCCGAGCCCAGGGCGGCCTTTCTTTACGCCAGGGAAGCGGGGGAACTTCATGTCTCGGCGGAAATCCTGGCCGAGTCGGTCCTGATCGTGGACATCGGCTCATCCACCACGGACTTCACCGCCGTCCAGGAATTCCAGCAGATCCCCATCGATTTCGGCCACAACGGGCTGGGGGCCGGGCTCCTGGACGTGGCTCTATTCCGGGACACTCTCCGCCGCCATCCCGAACGGGACCGGCTCCGGGAGATCTTCGCCTCGCATCCGGAACAGCAGGCCAAGTGTGAACTTCTCTGCCGCAGAGTGAAGGAACGGTATTTTTCCAACGAGTCGAGATGGGCCGAGGAACCCGCCTTCGACACCCTGGCAATCCCCACCTGTCCGCGCCTCCACTTCGATGTGGCGATCACCCGCTCCGGCATGGAGGAAATCGTGGCCAGGCCCATACCCGAACTCGACGGCCTGAGCTGGATGGAGGCATTCCGGGCCGAACTCTCCAAGGCCGGGGCAAGGATTCAGGGCCGGCCTCCCCAGCTTGTCCTTCTAACCGGAGGCGGTTCGAGAATGGGCTTCACGGGGGCTCTGGCCGAGGAACTGTTTCCACGCGCCAGGGTGGCGGTGGGACCGGAGCCGGAATTCGCCATTGCGACGGGACTCGCCCTGGCCGGGCGCATCGACCTCAAGACAAGGGCGTTCCGCAGGGCCGTCCAGAACCTGTGGGATTCGGGACAAGTCCGCCATGGAGTGGAGCGGAAACTGCCCCTCCTCATCGATTCTGTGGCGGATGTGGTGGCGAGGGAGATGCTCCACACTGTCATCAAGAACTGCCTGCTGGACTGGCGGGGAGGCGGGATCAGGACCCTCGACGACCTTGCCCCGGAAATTCAGCGCCGGGGGAAACTCTGGCTTCAAGAAGGGGAAGGGAATGCCCTCCTCGCCCGGATCGTCGGGGATTGGTACCGTGAACTCAAGCCGGAGATCGAAAAATTGACCGACCCCGTGTGTGACCGGCATCAAATCGCCAGGACATCCCTGGTGCTCCCCCCGCTGGAATTCCAGCACCATGGAGATCTGCCGGACCCGGGAATCGACTACGATCAGATGTCCGGTTTCGCCCACATGAGCTTATGGGTGGGTTTGATCGGCGCCGGGATTATCGCCAAGATCCTGGGAGGCGGCGGCACCCTGCATCTGCTCATGGCCGGACCTGTAGGCTTGATCCTCGGTTTCCTTGTGGGTGCCGTGGCCATGGTGTTGGGCTACGAGGCCGTCAAGGACAGACTTATGGCGTCGGACCTTCCTCTGCTCACTCGGAAGCTGGTCTCCGAGGCCCGAATTCAGGGCGAACTTTCCAGGAAAGAGCCCCAGTTCAAAGAAATGGTCCGCCGGTCCCTCCACGAGAACCAGGAACCCTTTCACAAGGTGGCCGGAGACGTCACGGAATTCATCCACCAGGCCCTGCTCGAACGGGCCGACGAGGCGGCGCTGTTGATCCGGTGACCGGATTCACCGGGATCAACAGTGCAAGGAATTTTTTTATGCCCTCGCCGCCCCAAAATATCGGTCCCCGACACCCAGTGTCCTGCTTGCATGGGCGGGCAATCCATGAGGTCCCTTGCAATGTCTCACTTGCTGAAAACCGTTTCCGCAGCGCTTTTCATGCTCTTTGCGTTCCCTGCCGTCCACGAGGCCCCGGCGTTCAGCGGCATGTTCGTCATCGGCGGCGAGAGAGAACCCTTCGGCCGCACCAGGCACCACGTCGTCGCGAACGACGAGGAAACCCTCGTCGAACTCGCCGTACGGAACGGCCTTGGTTACAACGAGATCGTCGCGGCCAATCCCGGGATCAATCCCTGGTACCCGGGCAGTGGAACGCGGGTGCTTGTTCCGACATCCTGGATCCTGCCAGAGCTCTTGGCAGCAGAAAGTGACAACGTCAACAGGGCTGTCGAAAACGTCTACACCGTCCAGATCGCGAATTATGAGGAACTCGAAGGGGCGCAGCGGGATTTTTTCATGCTGGCCGGGGCACTCCCCGAAGCGGAGCGGGGCCTGCTCCGCCTCGAAAGGGCAGGCGAGAAATACCGGCTGCGGTTCGGAAAATTTCGGGATTACGCCGAGGCGAAGCGAGGGATCTCCGTCCTTGACGGTTTCGATCACCAACCCTTCATCGTCCGGGCCACCGTTGACCCCGAACGCGTCCTCGCATCCATCCCGCAGACTGCGCGGAACGACCGACAGGCGATGAAAGGTGCCGTGATCCTGGTCAATCTTGCCGAGCTAAGGCTGTATCGTATCGCAAAACTGGTCGAAGGGCTGTCCGTGACGACTTTCCCCATCGGCATCGCCAGGGAGGGCCTTGCCACCCCCTTGGGGGAATACCGGATCGTGGAAAAACTTGAGAATCCATCCTGGACGGTCCCGGAATCCATCCTCATGGAATCGCCGGAGCTGCCGGCCGTGGTGCCCCCGGGCCCGGACAACCCACTGGGCGCCCACGCCCTGAGGCTCTCAAACACGTCCTATCTCATTCACGGCACCAACAGACCCCTCGGTGTGGGAAGGAAAGTGAGCCACGGCTGCATCCGCATGTACCCCGAGGACATCAAGATACTCCATGCACTGTCGAAGGTCGGGGATACGGTACGGATCGTCAGTCAGCCGGTCAAAGTCGGGATCAAGGACGGCAACCCATATATCGAGGTGCACGAACAAGACGAAGGGCCGGTGAAGACAGCCCTCCATGCGCTCTCCCTCCTGACTGCAGTGGGCCTGGCCAGCAAGGTGGACGCCCTCCTCCTCGACGAAGCCGTGGCCGAAAGACGCGGAATACCGGTTCCTCTGACCCGGAAAGAAACGGGATCCTGACCCTGAAAAACACTCGCCCGGAAAATACCCCACGAAAGAAGGGCGGCGCACCCTCATGGGCACCCGCCCCCGGTTCGTAACCTGTACTTCTGCCTCAAATTACTTCTGCAGCTTTTTCTGCAGGGCCGCTTCGGCCTGTCTTCGGGCCGCCTCGGCGTCCCTTAGGGCCTGATCAGCCTTTCCCTCAGCCCGTTCCGCAACGGTGAGCGCCTGCCCGGCAGCGGCTTCGGCCCGCTGGCTCCTGGCTTCCGCCGCATCCACCCGGCCGCAGCAATCCTTCATATTCTGCTCGAGTGCATCCATCCTCTGCTGCAATGGCTGCACCTGTTCGTTCACGTAGCCCTTGGTTGCACATCCCGATACCAACAATCCGCACAGCGCCGCAAAAACAACCAGTTTTTTCATCCGTTCTCCCCTTTCAAAAATGTGTTCTCTCATGTGTTTTCTCAACCAAGAAAAAAGCCCTCTTGCCGGAAAGAGTCGCCAGAGGGTCATGTTATCGTAAAACTCCATGCGGAACCCGTCAATATGCTCTGCGATTCACCGTCGCCCTCCTCCGTCCCGTAGCCGCTTCAGGGGCTGATGTCGGATTCGGACGGCCCCGGACTTGAACAATTGCTCGGAATGGAGGATGAATAGAAAAACGGTGTATTCAGGGGAAGACGGAGAGCAGCGTTTAAGATGGCGGCCGTAACGGAGAACAAAGGCATGATCGAGCTGCAAAAACTCCTGAAGGCTGATGCCGCTCAAAATATCTCAGACCTGCCTCTGGCAGGCAGGTGCAAGACGCAATATTTTCGTGGAATTAAAAATACTTGCAGATACGCTGCCATGACGGGAAAATAGGAGCAACGCCGCAGATGGGGTATTTTTAGAGGCATCAGACATGAAAACTGAAAAGAGGGTCCTTGGGGTGTTGCCGCTCATTCTGGCTGGCGTGATCGTCCTGGCTTTCCCTGCCCCTCCGGCCTCGGCAGAACCGACCGACGTTACCGTCCGGGTGATCTCGAAAGGGGCAAAATTCGTTGGAACCTCCGCTGGCGGGGCCAGCGTGGTAATCCGCGATGCAGATACGGGAGCGATCCTGGCCGAGGGCATCACTTCAGGCGATAGCGGTGACACCGGGCAGATCATGCTCACCCCCCGCCTCCGGGGCGAGCCCCTGTCTACGCCGGAGGCCGCAGCGTTCATGACATCCCTCGATATCGAAACCCCTAGGCGGATTCAGATCTCCGCAGTAGGTCCCCTGGGAAACCGTCAAGCGGCGAATCGGGTCACGGTCACCCAATGGCTTGTCCCAGGGAAGCACCTCACCGCATGGGACGGAATACTGCTTGAATTGCCTGGGCTGGTGGTAGACGTCCTCGCCCCTGTCGATTCGAAGGTCTTCCCGGATGGAATCCGCCACATCCTTCTCAGGGCCGATGTCACCGCCATGTGCGGCTGTCCTTTCGAACCCGGTGGCATCTGGGATGCGGAAAAGATCGAGGTGCGGGCACTCCTTAGCCGGAACGGCGAGAGGATGGCATCAGTGCCGCTCGGATACGCCGGAACACCCAGCCGATTTGAGGGGACCATTGCATTCGACCGGCCTGGGATCTACGAGGCGGCCGTGTACGCCTATTCCCGGCAGGACGGGAATGCCGGGGTCAAGAAGATCGGTTTCTCCGTGTGCGGGTGAGGCACGTTACAGAAGAGGACGCTCTGTGGCAAACCCCTCGCAAAGGCCTACCCCGAATCTGGACCGATCATTCACGGCCTCGGTTTTCACCTCGTTTCTCGGCCTGAGTACCGGCCTGGCCGGCTTCATGGGTGCGGCGGCCGGTCACGATGGTGCCTCCCTCCCCCTCCTGCTGCTGGGCCTCCTTGGTGGAATTCTCGTCACCGTCGGGGCGACCTTCACGGGCATCCTCGGCCTCTGGCTCGGGGCGCTGAAATACCTCCACGATTTCCTCCAGCCTCACCGTGACCCCTGGTGGGCCATTCTCATCTTTCCCCCGGCTGCGTTCCTGCTCGCCGCCTTGCCCTTCTGCGGCCTGGGCTGGATCTTGTGAGGCACGAGCCTCCTGGCGACTTCGCCAGCGGAATTGTATGAGAAAATGGGATCGTTCCAAAAAAAATTGTCGAAGCAGGCGGGCAGAGCCAAAGGAGGAAAGGCCGAAAGATACGAGGTCCGGACGCCGCTTCTCGCCATTTTCGCCCGGATCCCCCGGGATGTTCGAGGAAAGGTATGGAAACTGGGAACTGGTCTGAATACGCCAAATTTTTCGCTGGCCTCCTCGCCATAGTAAACCCGATCGGGGCTATCCCGGTCTTCATCAACCTTACCTCCGGGCAGTCCCATCCCCAGCGTCACCACACGGGTTTCACCGCCGCCCTCACTTGCGGTCTCGTCCTGCTCGTGGCGCTCGGAACCGGAGAGGGCATCCTTCGCTTCTTCGGGATCACGATGTCCTCCTTCCGGGTCGGAGGCGGAATCCTGATCCTCCTCATGTCCATCTCCATGATGCACGCCCGATTGAGCCATGTACGCCAGACCGAGGAGGAGGCCATAGACTCGGCGGAGCGCAATTCCGTGGCTGTGGTCCCCCTCGGGATCCCTCTCCTCGCAGGCCCGGGGGCTATCAGCACCGTCATTCTCTACAGCCAGCGGCACCCCTCTATCGCCCACGACCTCGCCCTCGCCATGGAGATCATCGCCGTGGCCGCCGTGACCTGGGCCTCTTTCCGCGCCGCGCCGGCCATCGCCGACATACTGGGCAAAACAGGGATCAATATCGTGACTAGAATCATGGGATTGATCATGGCCGCCATCGGGGTGGAGTTCATTGCCAACGGCATGAAACAGCTCTTCCCGGTGCTGTCGTGACTGCCGGCCCGGCAGTCCCAGGGAAACTGGAATCCGCCCGCCGGGCCTTCCCCCTACCGGCGGATGGCATGGCCCGGTATATTCAGCCCCGACACCCAGGGAGGAAACGCAAGAGCATGATCAGGGTCACCCTGAAACCTGGCCGGGAGGGGTCATTGAAACGACGCCACCCGTGGGTCTTCTCGGGGGCGGTAGGCGGTGTATCGGGCTGTCCGGAATTGGGAGACACGGTGCAGGTTGAGAGCCGTGACGGAGAGTGGCTCGCCGCCGGGTCTTTTTCCCCGGAATCGCAAATCGCCGTCCGGATATGGACCTTCGACCAAGAGGAGGGACCCTCGCCCTCCTTTTTCCGAACCAGGCTTCAGCGCGCCGCGGAGGCCCGGCTGCTCCTGTTTCAGGGTAGGGAGCCGGCGGCATACCGTCTGGTAAACGCGGAATCGGACGGTTTGCCCGGTCTTGTCGTCGACAGGTACCGGGATTTCCTGGTCTGCCAGTTTCTCGCCGCCGGCGTTGAGCGGTGGAAGGAGACTATCGTGGCTTGCCTTGCCGAGTTGGCGGCCTGGACCGGAATCTACGAGCGTTCCGATCCGGCGGTCCGGGGCAAGGAAGGCCTCCCCTGTTCCACCGGTCCTCTCCTGGGAGCGGCTCCGCCGGAACTGCTGGAAATCGAAGAGGGGCCGTGCCGTTTTCTGGTCGATGTCCGGCAGGGCCACAAGACCGGATTCTATCTCGATCAGAGGAAAAACCGGGCGTTTCTCGGAGAGATGTCCAGCGGTGCGGAGGTTCTGAACTGTTTCGCGTACACCGGCGCCTTCGGCATACGAGCCGTCAAGGGGGGTGCCGCCACGGTGACCAACGTAGAGGCGTCAGCGGCAGCGGTAGCGATGATGCGCCGACACGCGGATTTGAACGTTATGGATGACTCCAGGTTCGTTTGCATGCAGGCCGACGTATTTCAAGCCTTGCGGAAATATCGGAAAGAGGGACGTCGATTTGACATCGTCGTCCTCGATCCGCCGAAGTTCGCCGAATCCCGCAGCCAGCTCCCGCAGGCGGCCAGAGGATACAAGGACATCAATCTCCTGGCGTTTCAGCTCCTAAGGACAGCCGGGCTACTCTTGACATTCTCCTGTTCCGGCCACGTCCAGCCCGAACTCTTTCAAAAGATCGTGGCCGATGCCGCCCTTGACGCTGGCCGGGACGCCCAGATTGTAGGTCGTCTCGGCCAGTGCCCCGACCATCCGGTGGCCCTCAATTTCCCCGAAGGGGCGTACTTGAAAGGCCTGGCGTGCCGGGTATGGTGAAGGGAATCGACATCCCGCCGGAGACGCTGCCGTTGAGGCTGAGCGCCGCCTTCCGGCCGAAACCTCATCATGAAAGGAGTCCGCATATCTTGAGGTTGCCCTGGACCCGGGGCCCAGAGGCCGGGGTTCGATCCCGAATCGAAAGGGAGGGACTGAGCGGAGGCACTTTACATGGGCTTTGTTGTTAAAACGGCACGCGTTGCTTTTCCTGGCCGGAAGGGTATTTTCCCAGAGGAGGTGAAAGGGTTCCGGTCTCGGGTCGGATATGCCCGGTCTTCAGGCCTTTCGAAAAGGCCTTGAAGTTAAACTTGCAACCCGTGTCTCCGCTCCGGTGGACCGCCGCATCCCATACTGTGCTGTCCGAGTAAAGAAAACACCGTTGTGCAATGATCGCGGGCCGGCCGGCCGAGGCTTCGCCCTGAGAACATCCACGGCCCCCGAAAAAATCAATTTCGGAGAGAGGGACTGTGATGAAAGACGCCCTGTTGAAATTCCTCAGCGACTATTCCTGTTTTCAACAGTGTCAGCTCAGCGCGGGGGAGATCCGCGAACTGGCCGAAGTGATCGAGGAGGAGTTTCTTACCGGATATCTTTCCGGTTTTATCGCCGAGATCGAACAGATCATTGAGATCGACCCAAAATTGGATAACAAAACGATTCTCGAGGTGGCGGCAAAGAACATCGCCGAAAGCCTCCACGCCGAGGCCGCCACGATCAGGCTCTTCGATCCCGAAACCTTTCGGATGAACGTTTTTGGCGCCTACCGGCTGACCGAGGAAGAGATGTCCCTGTCCATGCCCTTCGCCGACTCCCTCTCAGGCAGGGTTGTGAAGGAACAAAAGACGGTTGCCATATCGAGCATTGTCAAGGATCCTTTGTACAAGTACAAACAGATCAGAACCACCCGCGGGTTGAACTCCCTGCTGGCCGTCCCGATACGGATCCCTGATTTTCTTGGGACGGAAGACCATCTCCTGGGCTCCTTCCAGATCTACTACAAGGAGGACAACCGCCACTTCGACGCCTTCGAAATCTTCCACGCGGAACTCCTGGCCCGCCATATCGGCAACGCCCTCGGGAGGAGAAAGATCCTGGAACTGCAGCGACTCAATCAAAGCAAGGAAAAGATATCGGGCAAGATATTCGTGGAACTCAGCAAGCAGCAGGGGATCAAGCTCAAGGACCTCTTTGTCCTCCTCATCCCCGAGCTGGAGGAATTCCTTCATGTCCATGGCTGCTCTCTTTTCACCGTCTCCAAGGACCAGCGGTTCATCCGCCTGGAGGCCGCCTATCCCCTCGACAGGACCTACCACGATGTAGGCTACACGTTCACGGTAGCCCATCATCCGTATTTTCGGGCCCTCATCCAGGGCACTGAAGAACCGGGGGAAAACGAATACGAGGTTGTGGATCCGGCCTACCTCTTCATAAAGGACCCGGTCAATAGCCGGTTCACCAGCCAGGGGCTCAAGGATTTCGCCCTGGAAGAACAGATCCACTCCATGCTCTTCGTCCCCCTCAAGGTGCACCAGACCCCGCGTTACGTGCTGGCCTTTTATGCACCGGACCGGATGCACAATTTTTCGAAGGAGGCTATTGAACTCCTCACCTTCTTCGGCCGGGAGATCATGAAAGCCTCCAGGCTCGAACTCTTGGACGACGTGCTCCATGACCTCAAGAATCCGGCCATCGCGATAGGCGGATTCTGCGGGCGGGCACGAAGGCTCCTGGAGCAAGGGAACCTTGAGGAATCCCGAGAGAAGCTGGTGCGCTATCTCGATATCATGGCCAACGAGATGCAGCGGCTTCAGGACCTCGCCCTTACCGTGACCGTGGAGGGCCGAGAGGAGCTGGTAGACTTGAGCGCCGCCGCCACGGCCCGGTTCCAGTTGAACGAGGAGGCCATCCACGAATCGAGGCGCAGGAACATCCGGGTCGCCCCTCCCGAGATGGAACCCAGGCTCATGGTGTACTGTTCGCTCTCCGGCCTGGAGCGGGTCCTGGACAACCTTCTCCACAACGCCACCAAGGCCATCCCTGAAGAGGGGGGCGTGCTCTCCATACGATCCTTCCGTGAAGGAACCTGGGCGTGCCTGGAAATCAGGAACAGCGGCGAGATCCCCGAGGCCGAGATCGAGCGGGTCAGAACGGGGCAGGTCAAGGGCCGCGGCCTCAACATCATCCAAAGGTTCGTTCAGACGAACCACGGGAAGATCGAAATCGGCACCAACTCCGGGCATACCGTGATCACCATGATGATTCCCGCGTACCAGCCGGAATAGGGCGGGGCCTTGCCCGGGCGGGAGACGTCCCTGTCGCCTCCACAAAACCTCCCGCCCCCCTGGGCCAGCCGGAGGAGAAACCCATGACCGAGATCGAAACCCACGTTCAAAACCAGGACCTGGTATGTCTCGAGACGCGGCCGTCCCCGTGTGGTATCATCATCTTTGGAGCCTCCGGGGACCTCGCCCGCCGGAAGCTGATCCCGGCCCTCTTCAACCTGTTTCGAAAAGGACTCCTACCGGGACGTTTCTACATCCTCGGGTGCGCGCGCACCCCGGAGACGGATGAGAGCTTCGGGAAGCAGGTGGCCGCGCTCCTTGGCGAGCGGTTTCCGGAGGCGGAAACCCGCAGGATCGATCTCTTCGTCCGGCACTGTGCATACATCGCCGGAGATTACGCGGCCCCGGAGGTCTATCCCGCCTTGGGCCGGCGGCTGCAGGCCCTGGAGGAGGCGCACTGCGCAGGCGCCAACCGCCTCTTCTACCTCGCCACTCCACCCGGTGTGGCGCGCACCATAGTGGACGGCTGCGGAGTTGCGGGCCTCACAACCCGGAAGCCTGCGCGGAAATCCTGGGTCCACATGGTGGTCGAGAAACCCTTCGGCCGCGACATCGAAAGCGCCCTTGCCCTGGACAGCCGCCTCCGGACCGTGCTCGCCGAAGAGCAGATCTACCGCATCGACCACTACCTGGGAAAGGAGACCGTCCAGAACATCCTGATGTTCCGTTTCGCCAACGCCGTCTTCGAACCCATCTGGAACCGCCAGTTCGTGGATCACGTCCAGATTACCGTGGCCGAATCGATCGGGGTGGGACACCGGGCCGGGTACTACGAACAGGCGGGCCTCTTGAGAGACATGTTCCAGAATCACATGCTCCAGATGCTTGCCTTGGTGGCCATGGAACCTCCGGCCTCTTTTGCGGCCGACCGGGTGAGGGACGAGAAAGTGAAACTGCTCCGCGCGATCCGCCCCCTCCCCCTGGACGACCTCTCCGGGTGGATAATCCGTGGCCAATACGGGCAGGGACAAATCGATGGGATTCCCGTCCCGGCCTACAGGGAAGAAAGGGGAGTCGCTCGGGATTCCCCGGTGGAGACCTTCGTGGCGGCCAGACTTTTCGTAGACAACTGGCGTTGGAAGGGGGTGCCGTTCTACCTCCGGTCGGGCAAGCGCCTCCCGCGCCGGGCGAGCGAGATCGCCATCGTCTTCAGAAGCGTGCCCCACTCCATGTTCGTTCCCATGGTCTCCGGAGGACCGCATCAAAACGTCTTGGTCCTTCGGGTGCAGCCGCAAGAGGGGATCTCGCTTTCCATCCAGGCGAAAAGCCCCGGGCCGAAATCCTGTCTCATGACCCTGGAGATGTCCTTCTCCTACGAAAAGATCTTCGGCATTGAACTCCCGGACGCCTACGAACGGCTCCTGCTCGACTGCATGCTCGGGGACCAGACCCTCTTCATCCGGCGGGACGACATGGAGGTCTCCTGGTCCTTCATCACCCCGGTACTCAGGGCCTGGGAGGGAGACCCTCAGGGCATCCTGGCAGGGCCGCTTCTGACTTACGAATCCGGAACCTGGGGTCCGCACCAGGCAGACGGGCTGCTCGCCCGGGACGGCCGTGTCTGGCATACCTTGGCTCGAAACGAAACAGGAGACGCGCTTTGAAGCCCCCGGCAGCGGAACGAAGGAGTATCAAGCCGGGCCGGCGAGGCGAATGGAGTTCGAGCGGGGCCGTTTCGGCGTTCCGCCGAGAGGCCGTGCATTCGCGGCCGTTTTCCTCTTTTCCTCCATCCGCACCGCGGCTGACTTGAAAGAGAAGATGGGGCGGCACCGCCTGGATCAGCTTCATAGGCATGATGTGTACGGACCACGAAAGATAGACTGCTTTCAGCCGCCCCCTCCTGTCGCCTCAGGCATACCATGTTCGCCATGCACGATATAGAGGCCGTCACCTTTCCCGAAATCGACCTCGCGGCGCCGGTAAAAAGACCCTTCAAGGCACGTTGGGGATAAACCCCGGGCCAAAGCATCCAGATGCTGTCCCCAACACGAAGTCCAAGACGCTCTTCGATGCCGGCAGGGTCGCGAACTGATGCGCCCCGCAAGAACTGGGGCGATTTCCAACGGGCGGTCCCGTGTGGTAGAATCAGGCTTCCGCGGTGCAACGCGCGCCCGTAGCTCAATGGACAGAGCACCGGACTTCGGATCCGGGGGTTGGGAGTTCGACCCTCTCCGGGCGCGCCACGGATAAAGCGGGTCGCATACTGGCGGCACTTTTGTTGACAGCCCGTTTTGTGGCTAAGAAAACGCTCCCCGTAAGGGCGCGTGGAATCCATTCATGGTGCATGAGACGGGCATTTTCCGCTGTTTTGATGAACGGCCTTGAGGGAAGCCGGCGTAGCCGCCCGGCCTAGAAGACTGGATCCTGCCGGTGACCCCGACCAGGAAGAGCGGTGTCTCCAGGCGAATTCCAGGCGCGCACGTCTGATTCGTCGGGCTGCAGTCCCGCTTGGCCACCGGCAGCATCAAAAAAGGGTGAATCGTGGCCTCTGCCGACAGTCAGCTTGCATTGTTCGTGGATGTTGACAACCTCTGCCTCGCGGCGCAAAAGGCCGGTGTGCCGTTTCAGTTGAGTGCGCTGGTCCAACGCCTGCGACGGGAGGGTCGAATCATGACGGCCCGCGCTTATGCCCACTGGCCCCGCTGGCAGCGCCACCTGGCGGAGTTCCAGGCACACGGCTTCGAACTGCTGGAACTGCCCACGGATGCGCGCAACAAGAACACTGCCGATGTCCAGTTGGCGCTGGACGCCTTGGAGATGGCCCTGTCGCGGGTGGCTCCCGAGGCGGTAGTGCTCGTCAGCGGCGACCGTGACTTCGTACCTTTGGTGCAGAAGCTCAAGCGGTACGGAATCGAGGTGATCGGCGTGGGTATCGAGGGCACCGTATCGGTGAACCTCCAACAGAGCTGCGATCGATTTCTCTTTTACGAGAACCTGCTGCCCCAGGTGGGAACGGAAGACGGAGGACAAGAGGCAGAAGGTGAACACGCGCTGAGTGCGACATTCCCGCTACTGTGTCAGGTCGTGCGGAGCCTGGAACAAGACGGCCGTCCTGCCTGCGGCGCCACTGTGGCCGGCACCATGCGCCGCCTCGACCCCACATTCGACCCCTCCCGCTACCGCATGTCCTTCAAAGAGCTCGCCAGCCGTGCCGCAGAGGCCGGCATGGTGCGCATGCTGGAGCGCGAGGGCACCGACTTCCTGCTCTCGTCTGCCGCAGCCCCGCCGGAAGGCGCGAAGGCGCCTGTCGAGCCGGCAGCGCCCCAACCAGCGGTCCTGGAGTACCGCTTCGGCACGATCGATGAAGCCGCCGACAGCTACAGGGGCATCCTACAGGCCAACCGGGTACCCCTCTTGCCGCGCGAGCAGCGTCGCGCCCTGGTGAAGGCCTTGTGGAAACGCCTGGAAGCCGCCGGCGATGAAGGGATGACCATCCCGGACATGATCGCCGCACTCGAGGCCCACGCGCTGGCCGAAAACCTCGCAGTGCCCAAACAGGCCCTCGTCAAGATCGTCTACACCCTCAACCTGGCCCGCTGTTTCTCCGGCACGGACAACGGGGCGCGCGTGGTCCGGCATGGCGAATTCCAGACCGTGCGCCTGCGCCTCCTTGTGGACGCGGAGCGGGCACTGCAGTTGATGGACCGCACGTACGTCAACAGCATCCGCATTTACCAGCGGGAGTGCCCCTTGATTCCGGAGGCTTTGGCCCTGCTGTTGTACGAGGAGGCAGGAGAGACCGCCCTCCGCGAGGCGCGGGCCATTGCTGATGGCGCGTCTGCTGCCGTGCGCTGATTATCCTGGTCAGATCCCCGCACAAAGTATGTGAGACTGGATCAGTCGGATGCTGACAGCACTTGGCTGTGTTGTTCAGATAGGCTATCCTCGCAAGTTGCGAGTCATTTGGGCGAGCGCGAACATCGGACCTGCGGGATGCGAAGATGTTGGCGCGTATTGCCCGTTTTGATCGCACGCTGCTCTATCCCCTCCAGCATCGTGGAGAGCAGGCTCAGGCGGACCTGGCCACAATCAAAGCCAGGGACATATTGGTGCAGAGCCGTACGAAGTTGGTCAATCATGTACGGGGATCGGTGAAGTCAGTGGGTACCCGGATTTCCAGGTCCAGCAACTGGAGTTTTCACAAGAAGGCACTGGAAGATATTCCGGGGTTGTTAATGGGAGCGCTCTTGCCGGTCATTGAGCAGATTGAGCAACTGACGAAAACGATCAGACAATACGACCGGCAGATAGAACAGATCAGTAAGGAGCGGTATCCGGAAACAGGGTGTCTGCGTCAGGTCAGTGGCGTCGGACCGGTCACGGCTCTTGCGTATGTGCTGACTCTCGGGGAACCCAATCGGTTTTGCAAGAGTCGAGACGTGGGGGCTTTTCTCGGTTTGACACCGAAACGTGATCAATCGTACCTGATCCCAGGGTTCGGACAACCCCGATGCTGCAATTCCCCGAACTGGAAGCCTTCACAGGGTGCTTCAAATGTGGAAGGCGGCGGGCACGCAGACGTACTCCCTGTACTTCAAGTGCCCGCCGACAAAGCTGATGCCGCCGCCCTGTGAAGGCTTACCCCTCCCCTGCTCAAAGGGTCCCGTACAGGCGGAAGATCACAGCGGAGTAGGAACCGCTTTGCGGATAGAGGTTCATCCAGTAGTAATCCTGGGCCCACAGGCGTACCGGCTCCGCGGTGGTGGAGGTGAGCAGCGTGCTCCGGGTCGGATCGGAAATCCCGGGGTTCGAATAGAGGTTCCAGGACTTCAGATTCGGGTGCGCCACGGCGATCTCCACCGGGATCCTGTCCCATGCCCGGGGGTCTGCGGGCATGCCGTTCAGGAATACCTTCACGACCTGATCCGTATTGTACGCGTTCCGGTCCACAACCACCTCGGCCCACCCCGCCTGTCCCTCCGGGAAGGTGAGGGTCACGGTCCAGGCCCCGCTCGGATCGGTGAAGGCGACGGACGACTGCTCGTTCGGGTCGTTCACCGTGACCGTCAACCCGTACACCGCCCTCTGAGCCGCGTCGCTGGCGGAGAACATGACGGTGAAATAGCCGGGGGCGTCGGGATTCACCCCGCTCTGGCCCGACCACGCGCCGTTTTCCCCCCTGGAGAGAAATACCTCGCGGAGGCCTCCGAGGGCGGTGAGATCCGCGGTGACGTTTCCGGCAGGGGGTCCGTCGACAGTGCAGGAAAGGTTCACTGACGAATACCGCCCGGCATACAGGTCTCCCTCAAGCGGGGTCAGCGTGCAGTCCCGGATAGAAAAACTCCCCGCCACGTCGATGCCCGCTTCGCAACGCTCGTACTGCCCGCTCGAGTTCCAGGCCGTGAAGGTCGCGGTCCTCCTCCCCTCCAAGACAGGATATACCGCCGCGGTGGCGGACCAGATCCCCGAGGCGGGGTTGAAAGCCAGCGCGTGCCCCGTCTCGCCGGCCATTCCTCCGAAGTCCACGGTCACCCGGTCGGCCCCCGTGGCCACGCACGAAAAGGTCACCTGCCCTTCCTCGTTGACCTTGAGGTCTCCCGAGACCTGACAGTTGCCGATCTCGATCTCCGCGATAGTGACCTCGTCGTAGGCCGCGGTGTTGAAGATGATCTGGTTCACGCCGAAGAGGGTGTCCACGACAGTCCATTTGAGCAGCGCCACGATGTCAAGGAACTCCGCCAGCACCTCCTCTGCCAGCGCCGCCGGGAGAAAGGGCGCGGAGGCCGCGATGGCCGCGCACTTCCCCGCGCCGTTGACCGTATTGTAGAACCAGTTCTTGAAGGCGACCGCCGCCGGTATCTCCGCCATGGACCCGCCCCAGCCCGATTCGTCCACCGTGGTGAGAAAGATGAAGAAATCCTTCAGCGCCTCGATGCCGATGTCGCTGAAGAAGGCCTCGAGGCATTCCTCCGGCATGGCCACGGCAAAGATGTGCTGGACGCCGTCACCGACAAGCTGTATGGCGTCCACGGCGTTCACCCTGGCAAAGAGCCAGGGGTCGTTTTCGCAGGCCTGATCGAAACCCTCCCACCCAAGGCCGAGGAAGACGCCGGGGAGAGAACGGATGACGGATCCGTAGCTCTGGAGGGTGAGGGGCGGGCTGTAGCCGAGGTTGCGGGTGAAGACCCCGAGGTAGTTTTCGGTCCACGCCCGTTCTATCATCTCCGGGACGTTGGTGGGGAGGAGGCTCCCCCTCGGCCCCAGAAAGTACTTCCTGGAACCCAAGACCGTCTCCTCCGCATCCCGCACCGCAGCCCAGCGCCCGTAATGGTTGGTCACGCTGAGGGTGCCGGCCGCGGGGTGGTCCAGGGCAAGCCCGGTCGCGAGGTGGATGCTGCCTCCCGGGGCGATCGCCTTCGATCCCGTGACGGCCTTGCCCTCTGCGCCTGCCCCTGCCTCGGTCCCGGCCAGAAAATGCCCCACGGCCAGGCGCGATGTCTCCTCGGAGAGTTCCGTGTGTCCGAGGGCGGGGTGGTAGAAATAGGCCTTTCCGTCCTTGACCAGGCCCACAAGGGCGTTTCCGGACACGGCGGCCGACCCTTCGTACGCCTTTCCGCCCAGAACGAGGGTGGCCCCGGGAACCACCACCTCGCCCCGGACGTAGCCCGCGCTCCCCTCCGGGACCGGGGCCGGGGCGCAGGCGCCGGGGACCGTGAGGAACGCCTGCCACATGTAGAAGGCATCAAGGCGCCCGGCCGGCGTGACGGCCGCAAGGATCTGGTAGTCCCCCTCAGGGAGCCGGGCCGTGTCAATCCCGGTGAGGAAGGTCTCGTCGACGGGAACGGTGAGACCCGATCTCCAGGCGGCGAGTCCCGCCGTGTGGGGCTGAAACCGCCCGTCGGGAAGGAGGACGAACACCGTGGAAGGGTCCAGATCCGGCGCGTAGACTCCCACATAGACGTCGACCGGGGCGGTGAAGGCGTTGAGAACAAGGCCGAGGTCGAGACCCTCCGCTCCGGGGCTGCAGCTCCCCACCCGAACCGGCCGCGCCGTGGCCGCCAAGGCGCTCCTGGCCGCGGGCCGGAGTATCCGGTACGGGAAGACCTCCTGCCCCCTGGGTACCGGCATGATCGCAGGGGCCTCACCGCTCACCGCCGTTCCCGAGAGAAATACGGTCGCGGTGGAATTTTCCGGCGCGCTGGAACGGATCTCGATCGCCGCGCTCCTCGGACCCGTCCCGTTCGGCATGAAGGCGAGCTGTATCTCGCAGCTCTCCCCTGCGGCAAGAGACGTACAGTCTGTGAGAGCGCCGAATTCTCCTGCGTCGGGTCCGCTCATGGGCATTGCCCCTATCTCGAGGGTGCCGGCACCGGTATTCTCCACGGTGAGCGAACGCAGCTCCATGCCTCCAGCCTGCACCTCGCCGAAGTCCACGGCCGTCCTGGATACCCCGAGAACAGGAGCCCCTCCCTCCACAAGGGCGGTGACGGTGAAGGATGCGGTGGACGCCCCCCAGTTCAGGGTCCCGATGTACCACATGCCGGGGCTGAGCGGCGGGGAGGATGACGCCGTGACGGTGATGGTCTCGTTCCCTGTGGGACCGTCAGCGAGAAAATCCGCGTCCGCATCCCACTCTTCGTAACCGGTCCCGATGACCTGCCGTCCGTATTTGACATAGAGATCGAGATCCATGTCCGCCCCGGTGATTGCGACGGTAAGGCGCTCCGCCCCGGCCGGCACCTCCACATAGAGGTCCATGGCGAAGGTGCGGGCGGGAAGGGTCGTATTGAAGGGCACCCCCGGCTGGAGGACGCGGTCCGCCGCGGCAGCGGGACCCAGGGACGCCACGGCGAAAAGCAGGATGGCGACAACCGGACACAGGGACGAAAACCGCTTCATGGGCATCTCTCCTCGCTGGATCGGGGTGCAGGAATCGACAGGCAGGCCCCTGGCTCATCGTAGCGCATCCGCCCTCGGCCGTGGGTTCTCCCCGGCGCCCTGCCGGACGAAACCGGCAGCGGGCAGGAAACCGCTTGCCCCCCCCGGCGGGCGAAATTTTAATCTACCCTGCCGCACCGGCGGACTGCAAATCGGACAATTCCGGCCCGGCAAGGGGCGCGGGTCTTCGTATGCAGCATACGTGCCCCAAAAAACACGGCTGCACCCCCCTCAAGCCCCGGGCCACATCGTTTCCCAGGAGAACAGCCGGGATCAGTGGAAATATCTTCGCCATGTCCATGGAAAAAAATATTCACTGGGCGGAGCGGAGGGGGATTTCTCGTTCATCCATCCTGCCTGGTGACGGTACCGGCCTCCGTGACGATCGAGAATTGAACACGCTTGTGGAGGCGCTCTCCATTCCCCCTTCCTGCCTGCAAGGTGGCCGCCCCACGTCTTCACCATCAATAAGGAGAGTACTGCGCCCGTCCTGAGCGGCCTGCCGGCCATGACACATCCTCCCTGGTCCGGAAGGCGCGAAAAGGATTTTTCAATACAGGCCTTATACTTTACAATCCGTATGCCGATCCTTGACGTAGATGAAAAGAGGAAAGTGCCGGCGGGCAATGTGCTGCAGTACGTTCCGATTCAGGGGATCGATGATCACGGTAAATCGGGAAACTCGCAGGGGCGTTGCCCCTGCAGCGTGCACGGGGGAAAACGCGCATTCACCCGACACTGAAAAGACGGGGGCGAGTCCAATATCCTGCAAACCGTCAAGGATCACATGGCAGTCGACACATGCAGCGTCCGAACGCCGGGCACCATGCCCTGCTTCGCCATTGGCCCGGGGCTTTTGCCGGCTGCGTTTGTGCGCACTCCTCAAGGGCATGCCGCGGGGGGATCCTCCGGACTCCGCCAGGACCTGGACGGTGGATCTGCCGCACCAAGGATCCCCAGGGCCGATGCCTGACCACCGGAGTACCGGCAAGGAATCCGGTCCGGTACTCCCGGCTGGGCTTACCTGAAAGGTGGTTGCGGGCAACTGCCAGGAGGCCAGACGATGAATGAAACGGCCGGATTGCGGGACACCGACGAAATTCTCAAGCAGGCCGCCCTGCTGAGGGAGCGGGAAGACGACGTGGTTGCGGAGCCGGAACTCTCGGTGCTCTGTTTCCGGATCGAATCCGAGCACTACGCCGTACCAGTCGTGGCAGTGCGGGAAATCCTGAACGCGAGCCCGATATCCCGGGTCCCCGGGACTCAGGGGCACGTGCTTGGCGTGATCAACCTCCGAAGCGAGATCATACCCGTCGTGGACGCCAGACAGAGACTGCTTGGAGGGGCCATCGAGGTGGAAAAGGGCGGATTCCAGATCGTGATCCTGAAGAGCTTCGGAGAACCCCTTGGAATGGCTGTGGACGCGGTCGAAGACATGGTTACCGCCAAACTGATCCCTTCTCAGGAACACGAAGACCATATGGAAGGCAAGATCAGGCTGGATCACGGTGAAGGGGAGTGCAGGCTCGCGGGCCTGATAAACCTGAGATGGTTCTTCTTTTCCGAGGGGTGTGGCCACGAGGACCCGCAGAATGGCTGACCAGTCCTTCGACACAAGCGAATTCATCGACGCCTTCAGAGAAGTGGGCGAAGAAAGACTCCTGAAACTCGAAAAGGGCTTTCTCGAGATTGAAAGGTCCGGCGGTTCCCCTTCCCTGCTGCAAGAACTCATGCGGGAGGCCCACACCCTCAAGGGAGAGGCCCGGATGCTGGGCTTGACCGCGATGAGCGAGGAGGCGCATCGACTCGAGGATTTGATGGCGGCCTTGGGGGAGGGCGGCAAGGACATATCCTCCGTGATCGATACCCTTTTCGAAAAAATCGCCGGACTGAGAGGATTTATCCAGCCCGCCGTCGAGGAAGAGGCGAAGGATGAGGAGACTCGGATCGAGGGTCCGAAAGGAGAGACCGTCCGAGTGAAGACCGACCTCCTGGAGCGTATTTCCAATCTCTCCCTGCAGTCGGTAGGGGCCTTTCGTCAGATCGAGATCAACACGACGCGATTCAGGCGCCTCTGCAAGAAGGCCAAGTCACTCGAAAAAAATTGGGTGACGGTCCGGAAGAACTTGGAGTCCTGCGGACCTCGGCAAGGAAGCCGGGACATTGATCCCGAAGAATTCGAAAAGGATCTGTCGGCCTTTCTGGCCGAGATCAAGGCGATATGGAGGCAGTACGAACTCATCCTTGGACTTCACAGTGACGCGAACCAGGAACTGCTCATCGACAGCCTCGCATCCAGGATGCGGCCCCTGTCCGCGATCTTCGACGCATACGAAGGTCAGGTCCGCCGGATGGCCGGAGATCTCGGGGTTCAGATCAATTTTTCCGTTCAGGGCGGCGAGATAGAGATCGACAAGAGAATCATCGAGGAACTGAACGAGCCACTGGTCCATCTGCTTCGAAACGCCCTGGATCACGGGATCGAGTCCCCCGATGCCCGGCGTGAAAAGGGCAAGGCGGCGGAGGGGCGCATCAGCCTGAAGGCGTCCAGCAGAGGGCAACACATCGTCATCACCCTGGAGGACGACGGAAACGGCCTTGACATGGATGCGATCAGGGAGCGCGCGCTCCGCGCCGGCATCGTGCTCCCGGAGGCTGGAGCGGACTCCGGGGAGGACGGGGAGGTGGCACAGGCCGTCCTCGACGTGCTCTGTTCGGCGGGCTTCACCACCAGGAGCCGGGTCTCAGATATCTCGGGGCGAGGAGTTGGTCTTTCTGCCGTGAAGAATATCGCGGAAAAATTCAATGGCTCCTTGAAAATTGCCTCTCTACCGGGACACGGCACCCGTTTCGTCCTTCAGCTCCCTCTCACCATCGCCATGCTGCCCATGATCTTGATCGCGGCTTCCGGACAAGCGGTGGCGCTGCCCAGCCAGTGGGTGGAACGCATCGTTGATATCCGGCCCGAGGAAGTACTGCGACTCGACGGACAGGCTCATGTCCAGGTGGGTGAGCGCCTGGTGCCGGTGTTCGATCTGAACCAGGCGCTGGGATTTACGCCCACGGCCGGAGAAACTCGGATCTCGAGCGCGGTCGTAATCGGTCAGAACGGGCACTGGTGCGCCCTGCGCGTGGAGACCCTGCTCGACCAGGGGGAATTCATTGTCAAACCCCTTCCCGAATACCTTCGCACGCGCCTTTCCATCGGAGCCACCATCATGGGAGACGGTGCTGTGGGCATCATCCTCAACGCCCCGGAGATCCTGAATGTCGTCCACTCCAGCACCCAGGTTCAGAGAGAGACACCGGTCCACGTCCCAAAAGGACAGTTGAAGGTTCTCGCGGTGGACGACGCCGTCATAACGCGGGCACTGCTCAAAAGTCTGCTTCTGAGGGCCGGTTACGACGTCACCATGGCCACCAACGGAATGGACGCCCTCCAGAAACTGGCCGCTTCGAGATTCGACATCATGCTCACCGACGTCGCCATGCCGGAAATGGACGGCATCGAACTGACCCGCCGCGTGAAGGGCCATCAAACCTTGCGGGACATGCCGGTGGTCATTTTCAGTTCCAAGGAAACCGGTGAAGACAGGATGCGGGGCATGGAGGCCGGGGCGGACGCCTATCTGCCGAAGAGCACTTTTTCCCAGCAGGCGTTGATCGAAACCATTGAACAACTGGCGGAAAAGTGAAAACGGTTCCGATTTTTATTTTCAGCAAGGACTCGTATCGGCTTGCGGCCCTCGTGGAAGGGCTCGATGGTGTAGAAGACAGTGACGGCGCCACCCTGCTCAGAATGAAACACACCGGCAGGCGCATTCCAGTGGATGAGATCCTGGAGATCTCCGTGCATCCGATTGAAAGGTTCCACCCCATCCCATCCTATCTCCGGAATTCACTGAAGGCGAGCGATCCCTTCCGGTCCCGCAGCAGCCTGTGGGGGTTTGTCGAGGCAGGTGAACTGCTTCTCCCGCTCCTCAATCTGACCGCCCTAGCGGAGGAAATTTGAAATGAAAAACCTGAGCCTGCGCACGAAAATGTTCCTCATCTTCGGAGCTCTCGTCGGCATCAACATTCTCTCTGTGGCCATCGGGCTCATCGTTTCCAACTGGATTCAGAATCAGTACAATTTCATGGTCACCTTTGCGGACGAACTCTCGAATTGTCTCCATACCAAGGAAAAGGTCGCTTTCCTCCGCGGAGAATTCATTCACGGGTCTCTGGGGACCGGAATGGAAACCGAAATGCTGGAGGACGGAAAGATACCGCTGGGGGAAGAAATCCAGGCCGACGTCCGCACCATATTCAACGAAAGCAAGGGTTGCCGAGTGTGCCACTCCATGGCCGAGATGAAGGCGCTAGGAAAGGCCACGGAAGAAAACCTGACTGAATTCCTCAGGGTCGGGAAGCAGGTGCTGCGCCATAAGGGGTCGAATCCCGAGGAACTCCAGGCCCTCGTGAGCGGGGAACTTCCGAGAATCTACGCGAATCTTCAGGCGTTTCTGGATCACGGCGTCCACGAGAGCGCCAGCTTTGTAAATGATGCAAAGGACAAGGTTGAACAGAACTTCATGCTCATCCGCATCGTCCTCTACTGCCTGGCCGCGCTGGCCCTTCTGGTCGCCCTCATCGCTGGGTTCGGGTACACAAACCGGGTCATCGGGCCCCTCAGGGAAATGTCAAGGCATTTCAGGCAAATCGCCGCAAGTGTTTTGGCCGTGGCAAAGGATCAGAGCGCCAATGCATCCACGCAGGCAAGCGCCGTGGTCGAGGTCAGTGCCGCATCGGAACAGTTGAGCCGGGCCGCCGAGGCCCTGACGAAGCAGGCGGAGATCATCGTGCAGGTGGCCAACAACGCCATGAAAGAGGGGCTGGAGGTCACGGACCGCATGCATTCCACCGTCGACTTCATCAATACGGTCAAGACATACTCCGACGACGCCTCAGCCAAAATTATGTCCCTGGGGGAGACTATAGACGAGATCGGGAAGGTGCTCGCCCTGATCGAGGACGTGGCCAGCCAGACCCGGCTCCTGGCATTCAATGCCTCGATCGAGGCCGTTTCCGCCGGGGACGCCGGAAGGCGCTTCTCCATCGTGGCGAAGCACATCAAGGACCTGGCTGAAAACACGAGTTCTTCCACCGACGAGATCAAGAAACTCATCGAAGAGATCCGGCTCCTCGCCCACACCACCGTGCTCAGCACCGAACAGACGCAGAAGGCCGTCAACGAAGGAGTAACCCAGGTGGCCATGGCCGGTGAGGCCATGGAAAAGATCAAGGAAGTCATCCAGGAAAATCACGAGGTAGCGCAGAAGATCAATATCGCCACGGCCCAGCAGGGTTCGGCCTCGGACCAAATCACCGAGACCATGGAGGGTCTCTCCAACGCGGCCCAGGCCCTGGCGGACGGCGGCAAACAGACCGTGGACGCCATGAAGGATTTGAACGAGGCGGCGGCCACGTTGAAGCGGATGATCGAGGGATAGAACAATATGAAGGCAAGGGTCCGGGTCCTGGTGGTCGACGACTCGCCCATCGTGAGGTCTGTCCTCTGCGCACTTCTCGCCCGGGACCCGGAGATCGAGGTGATCGGCACAGCAGAAAACGGCCGTGTGGCCGTGGCCAAGACCGCTCAGTGCAGACCGGATGTCATCCTCATGGACATCCACATGCCGGTCATGGACGGACTCCAGGCCACAAGGGCGATTATGGCCTCCTCCCCATGCCCTATCATCATCGTCAGCTCGGCGGCCAACAGGGAGGATGCCAGGAGCACCTTCGATGCTCTATCGGCCGGGGCGCTTGATATCCTGGAAAAGCCTGCGGCCACCGTGGACTGGGAAGGACCTGTGGGCCTCCTGGCACGAAAGATCAAGCTGTTCTCGGGGATTCCCTCCACGGCCGGCCCGCCTGGCCGACAGCGACTCCCCCCGGCTTCGGGCGGGCCTGGCAATGCCGTGCCGATTCGGCTGGTTGCAATCGGAGCATCTACCGGGGGGCCTGCTGTTCTGAGGCAGATCCTCGCCCCGCTCCCCCCCTCCTTTCCCTTGGGCATCGTGATCGTGCAACACTTCCCGCACGGTTTTGTGGATGTGGCTGCAGAATGGTTGCGCGGTGAAACCAGCCTTCGGATCAAAAAGGGGGTCCACGGGGCCGTGGTCGAACCCGGGACGGTCCACCTCGCGCCAGGAGAAAGGAATCTCGAGGTCATAAACGGAGGACGCCTGGTGCTCAGCCTGTCACCCCTCCTGCACAAGGGTGCATGCCAGTCCGTGGACCTGTTTTTCAGCAGCGCCGCAAGGGCCTGCGGGCCTGCCACAATGGGCATCCTGCTCACCGGCATGGGCGAGGACGGGGCACTGGGGCTCAAGGCCATCAGGAAGGCCGGAGGACTCACCATCGCTCAGAACCGCGAGACCTGCGCTGTATACGGCATGCCCAAAGCCGCCGTGGACATTGAGGCGGCCTCGGAGGTGATGACCCCGGCAAGGATCAGTACAACTCTGCTTGCCCTCACAGGAAACGACGATGCGCACACGCTGCCTGCTCGTGGATGACAGTCCGCTGATCGTGAGAATGCTCGGAACCTTTCTTGCCAAGAACGGATTCGATGTGATCACTGCGGCGGACGGGTTCGAGGCCGTTGAAAAGACCTTCAACACCTTTCCAGACATCATCCTGCTGGACGTGATGATGCCGCGGATGAACGGATATCAGGTCTGCCGGCTCCTGAAAAACGAGGACCATGTACGGGACACCCCCGTGATCATGTTCACTTCCAAGGACAAGGAGATCGAGCGGTACTGCGGCCTGGAAACCGGTGCCGACGCCTATGTGACCAAAGACATCGCCTACGACAGCCTCATGGATCTGATCCAGAAACAGCTCGCACAAAAAAGGATCCAAAGGCCCGTGCCCAAGGAGGAACGGGCGCCGGTGACCATGGCCGACGTCATCATAAAGACAAACGATCTCTTGGACAAAAAGCTCCACGGTCTCACCATCCTCCAGCGCATTGTCACCCTGGCCCGTGACATACGGGCGTACAGAGACATCGTCGAGAAGGTGCTCGGCATCGTCTGCGAAATCACCAACAGCGACCTGGCGGCGTTTTGCGCCGCCGGGAGTGAAACCATTCAACTCTTTATAAAATCAGCATCTTCTCCCCACCCGGAAGACCTTCGCCAGCTGGAAGGCGTCTGCCGGGCCCAGGTCCGGGGAAAGGGAGGAAGCCCGCCGGAAGGAATCGACTGCACCGTGCTGTCAGAATCGGAACAAGTAGCCGCCCAATGCCTCTCCGAACCCGGTTCAATCTGCACCTTCGACACGGGGTCGCATCCCAGGCCGGGACGATGGAGAGGTTTCATCCTCCAGGGCAAACCCGTAAACCGTGCAGGCTACGACAGAGCACTCATGGAACTGGTGCTGGAACAAGCCCTCGTGGTTCTCGAAAACGCTTATTTCTACGACGAGATCCGGCTGCGGTCCATCACGGATCAACTGACCGGCTTGTTCAACCGCCGTCATTTCTACCAGCAACTCCAGGAAGAATATCAGCGGCAAAAACGGTATCGTGGAACCGGTTTCGCCTTGCTCTTGCTGGATATTGACCACTTCAAGAAAATAAACGACACTTACGGCCACATGGTGGGCGATGATGTATTGCGGGGCCTCGCCCGGGTTCTGACGGCGACCATTCGGGATACCGATGTGGCAGCCCGCTTCGGCGGGGAGGAGTTCATCGTGCTCCTGCCCGAGACCGGACCGGAGGGCGGCCTCTGCCTGGCGGAACGACTGAGACGGTCGGTGGAGGAACACCGGTTCGGGGCACTGGAACAGAGGATCCCGGTGACGGTGAGTGTGGGCATCAGCCATTTCGAGGGGACGTCGGATCGCCAGCTGGACGAAATCGTTACCACAGCTGATGAGGCCCTCTACAGGGCGAAGGAAGGCGGGCGGAACAGAGTCTGTATCCATGGGCGGAATTGACACCTGCGCGAGGATCATCGCGGAAGAAAGCGGCCTCAGCTTCACAGGCCAGCGGAGAACGCATCTTGAAAGGGCACTGAAGAGGCGGATGGAAGCCGGCGGCCTCCGTGATGTTGGGGGCTACTGCCGCCTGCTCGGAGATTCCTGTCACGGAGCAAAAGAACTCGCCTGTTTATTAGACGAGGTGGCCATCTCGGAGACCTCGTTCTTCCGCCATCCGGAACAATTCGACGCTCTGACAGTACTGCTGGGCCCGATGATGTCCCTGGCCTCCACCGGCGGCGGCCTGAAGGTATGGAGCACCTGTTGCGCCACAGGAGAAGAACCCTATTCCATCGCCATGCTGGTCGCGGATCTGGGCACTGCAATCCGGAACGTCTCCGTAGCCATCACTGCCACTGACTTGAGCCGAAGGGCACTCGCCGCCGCCGCGGCGGCCCGCTATACCACCAAGGCAGTCAGCGCGCTTCCCCGACGGTACCGCCGCCACTTCACCGTAGAAGACGATGCGTGCCGACTGCACGAACGGATACGACGGCAGGTGTCGTTCTCTGAAATCAACTTGATGAAACATTCGCCGGCCGGAGCGCCGCTGGTCAAGTTCGATCTGATCTTCTGCAGAAATGCCCTGATTTACTTCGATGAGGGGGCGGTCCGGACAGTCCTTGAGAGACTGGCAGAAGCACTGACCGACGACGGCTATCTCGTCGTCGCCCCTGCGGAACTCACACTGGTACCGCCGGACCTTTTCATGGCGGAACGAGTGGACCGAACGTTCTTCCTCAGAAAAAGTCACAACTCAGTGGGTAAAATCCTTCGGGCTCGCAGCGGTCGATGGCCCGCCCCGACATCTTCCCGAAAAAAATGCTCCACCCGTTCTAAGGTATTCAATCCACAGGACCGCGCCGCAGCGGGCCCGGACTCCTATGCCCGCATCCTCTTGGAGGCAGCCCGTTATGCCGACGCCGGGATGTATGAGCGGACCATCCAGGTCTGCAAGGGCATTCCGCCTCACTACTCGGAGCGCTGCGAGACGTACTTTCTGCTGGGTCTGGCCTACTGTGAAACAGCAGACCACCCCTCAGCCATACAAAATTTTCGAAAGGCCCTGTATCTCGAGCCCCGGTTCGCCCTGGCCCGCTTCTATCTCGGGCTCTGCTGTACGCTCAGTGGAAAACTTCACGATGCGCACAAACAGTACAGACACGTCATCAGATGTCTGGACCGAGGCCCTTACGTGGGCGCCTTGTCGGAGGTGTTCGAACCCTATTCCGCGGAGGAACTCCGGCGGCGGTGCGAGGAGTATCTCGCCTACGCCGGCAAAGCGAAGGCCCGATCCTGACCAGGAGCGGCCAGGAATCCCGGCCTGACGGAAGCCGTGTCCAGGACCGAGCTTACCACGGAAATCCGTTCCCTCATTCCCGGCTGTCGTGATATTTGAAGGAGATGTTCACTCGGGCCCTGTACGCCGCCACCTTGCCGTCTTCGATCTTCATGTCGAGCTTGGTGATCTCCGCGACCCTGAGATCCCTCAGGCTCATGCTCGCGGTCTCCACGGCATTCCGAGCCGCATCCTCCCACGACTTTTCGCTCGTACCGACCAGCTCGATGATCTTGTAAACGCTTTCTCCCATGGTGTTCCTCCCTCTGTTGACGTACCGCTGCAGGAACAGCGCGAAAATCCCCTCGGGAAACGCCTTGAGATGCTCGACTCCAGCGCCCATCCCCACAAAACAATGACCAAATTATCCGCAATATGGTCGAACCGGTCAAGCGGCACCTTACACCAACGGAGGGCGGCAAAGGCCTCTCAGAGCGGGGTAAACTGCTGAACAGGGCAAAGAATGTCTCTTGACGCCCCTTGTGGAATATCTTAAAATTTGCAGCAGAAGATGCGAGGTGGATTCACTCATCACTGAAACAAACCTGCAGAGAAAACAACAAGCAGGCACGAGAACATCTCGAAGGGAGCGCCGGCCCTTTGGAGAGATGAATAACGAGAGGAAGTACAATACTACCGATGGCCGAGAATATCAGCAACGAGGCGGACCCTTTCCGCCTGGGTGATTCGAACCATCGCAAGGGATTCACATGGGTCGGAAGTACCCAGTTTATTGTGTAAGGAAAGGAGTCAACGTCATGCCAACAGGTACAGTCAAGTGGTTCAACGATCAAAAAGGATTCGGTTTCATCGAACAGGAAAATGGACCAGACGTCTTCGTCCATTTCAGCGCCATTCAAAGTGAAGGCTTCAAGTCCCTCCGGGAGGGTCAGGTTGTCGAATTTGAGGTGACGCAGGGGCCGAAAGGACCTCAGGCGGCCAACGTGCACCCGCAGAGGTAAATAGGCACCTGAATCGGACGGGGATCATGAGGCGGGTCCGGATTACAGGCCCGCCTTTCTGTATTCACGGTGAGCCGAATTGCCGGTTTTCTGAAGTGCCACCTCCGGAACCATACCCCCGCGCCTCACTGACGATTGAGGATTTTCCTCAATTTTTCCTGGGCACTCTCATTTTCCAGGAGGACAAGAAGGAGATCGCCAGCCTCAAGCTTGGTGTGGCCTCTGGGCACCGTTACCTCGTTTCCCCGCAAAACCGCCACGACAAGGATCCCCTCAGGGGGTTCCAGCTCCGAAAGGCGCCTCCCTGCGGACCGCCCGACGTCAACCTCCACCAGACTCAGACCGCCTTGGGCCACCAGAGAAAAATCGACCCTGTCGAGGCCGGAGAGGACTGAGAGGATCTCCGCCGCAGCCGCGATCTTCGGTGCGATGATCTTGGTGACCCCGATCTCTCCGCACGCAGGACGAAGCCCGACGTCGTTGAGCTTGACGATTATCTTTTTTACGCCGAGGCGGTGTCCCAGCATGGCTATGACCGTGTTGAGGGGGTCTGAACCGGTGACGGCCACCAGGGCATCCGCCATATCCAACTGAGCCTTCTTCAGAATTTCCGGGTCTGTCCCGTCCCCGTGGAGGACCAGGGCGTCGACTTCGGACGCCAGCCGCTCGCAATGTTTTTCGTCGCTATCTATAAGCACAAGTTCCATATTCGCCCTGTGGGCGAGCATCTCGGCGAGCTTTCTTCCGATGTCGCCCACACCAACGATGACCACTCTCACACCGGCCTCCTCGCGCACATCCATGCGCCCGGATGGAGCGCAACCAGCACTGGCAGAATCTCCAGACGGCCCGCCCACATATTGAATATCAAGAGCACCTTGAGACCCCAGGAAAGTTCCCCGGACGTGATCCCTGAAGAGAGTCCCACCGTTCCCAGGGCCGAAGCGCTCTCAAACAGGGCATCGGCGCAGCCGAAACCGGCCGTAACGAACATCAGGGTGGACACGGCCAGAAACGCCACATACAGCCCGAGGAAACCTCCCACCTGTTTCAATTCCCCGTCCGAGACAGGAACGCCTCCGTATTTGATGGACAGCTTGGCCTCCTCAGGGAGCAACGAGCGCGTGACGAACCAGGCGGCAAGCTTGAAGAGGAGAAGCAGCCTGAATATCTTGATCCCGCCGGCGGTGGATCCGGCGCTCCCCCCGACCATCATCAGGAGCACCCCCAGGAACTTCGACCGGTCGGACCAGGCAGCGGGATCGTCTATAGAAAAACCCGTGGTGGTGACGCATGTGGTCGCTCGAAACAATGCTGTCTGGAGGTCCGAGACGTTCCACCCGGAAAAGGCGAAGAAGAGCAGGGTGGTCCCCGCCACGATCCCGGCGAGACACCGTAACTGCAATTCCTGAAAGAAACGGCTGGCGCCATGCCTGAACCCGAGAAAAAACAGCGGGAGACTCACCGCCCCCAGAAACATGAACCCCGTCACAGCCATCCGCACCAGACCAGACTCCGGTCCGGCGTACTGGCCGATGCTGCGGTTGTACTGTGAAAAACCCCCGGTGGAGACGGTCGCCATCACGTTCAGCGCGGCGTCAAAGGGCCGCATCCCCGCGCCCGTGTAAACCAAGAAACACACCGCTGTCAGCAAAAGGTAAACCTTCAGCACGATTCTGGCCGTAGCGATCACGCTGCCCGCCAAATTCTCCCCCCGAAACTCCGAGGCGTAAAGCTGAAAAGCCGCCTTTCCCGGTCCGAGAAGGGCGCACAGCGAAAGCACGATGATCCCGGCACCGCCTACCCACTGGGAGTAGGAACGGAAAAAGAGGACGCTCCTCGGAAGACGTTCCACATCCAGAACGGTCAGGCCGGTTGTGGTGATTCCGCTCATGGCCTCGAAAAAACCGTCGGTGAAGGAGGCAAAGGGGAGAAAGGCCAGTGCCCCGACAAAACCGAAAATCAGATAGACCAGAGCTGTTACCACAAGGGCTTCCTTGATTTCCAGGTCCCTTTTCTCACCGTGGTAAAAAAAGGCCCCGACCGCGGCGGTCCCCAGGGTCAGGCTGAAAAAGACAAGGGCCATGTAAAATTCCCGGACGAACAGGGCCACCAGCACAGGCCCCAAAAAAATAGCCCCAATGAGCTGGAGGCCCCGGCCGAGATGCACCATGACCGCCCTGGAGTCCAACCGGGCAAAATGACACGGAAATCTCATGGCAACCCCTCGCAGCTCAAATCGGAACACCGGGAACCAGGCCGGCTCCGCCCTGTCGCCTGTCCGAAGGCCCGCGTTGTTGACGCTGTGGACCCACTCTGGCACAATTTTATAATGTAGACTGGAGGTTGGGTAGGCCGCACTGTACTTCCTGGGCTGGTCGGATGAAACGATCCCGGCGGACAAAAGGAACCGCGCAGCCAGCCGGCCTCTTTCTCGACCATGAATCTCCGCACCGACTCGGGCAGACGGGACGACAGATTAGGATGAAAACCCACGACGGCAGTGTAGTCTCAGTGCGGGGGGGAGTAGTGGACGCGCGCTTCACCGGCGGACTCCCCCGGCTCAATGATCTGATCGTAACCGGAGAACAGGAAGACATCGTCCTCGAGGTCATGCTGCATCTCAATTCCGAAACCCTCCGGGCCGTGGCGCTCACCCCCACTCACGGGCTGGCCAGGGGCACCAGGGTCCGGGATACGGGCGGGCCTCTCACATCCCCTGTGGGACGGGGGATTCTTGGGAGGATGTTCAATGTCTTTGGCGCTCCAATCGACAAAAGGGAAAAAATCGAGGGACTGGAGCGCCGACCTGTTTACCGCCGCCCGATGCCACTGGGCGAGCGGGCTACCAGATCCGAGATGTTCGAGACCGGAATCAAGGTCATCGACGTTCTGGCCCCGCTGGAGCGGGGCGGCAAAGCCGGCCTCTTCGGCGGCGCAGGAGTGGGCAAGACCGTGCTCATCACCGAACTGATCCACAACATGGTGGGAAAACACCAGGGTATGAGCATCTTTTGCGGCATAGGGGAACGCAGCCGTGAAGGAGAGGAACTCTACAGGGAAATGGGGGAAGCCGGAGTTCTGGGCAGCACGGTGATGGTATTCGGCCAGATGAACGAACCTCCAGGAGCCCGTTTTCGAGTGGGACTCACCGCCCTCACCATGGCTGAATATTTCCGTGACGATCTGGGGCAGGATGTCCTGCTCCTGATCGACAATATATTCAGATTCATTCAGGCCGGAATGGAAATCTCCGGCCTCCTGGGAATGCTGCCCTCACGTCTGGGATACCAGCCAACCATGGGATCCGAACTGGCAGAGCTGGAAGAGCGGATTACCAACACGCGCCGGGGGGCCATTACCTCCATCCAGGCCGTGTACGTCCCGGCGGACGACTTTACTGACCCGGCGGCGGTCCACACGTTTTCGCACCTCTCCGCCTCCATCGTCCTTTCCCGCAAACGGGCGAGCGAAGGTCTCTATCCCGCCGTCGATCCTCTGGCATCCGGTTCCAAGATGCTGAACCCGAGGGTAGTGGGCGAGCGGCACTATGCCATCGCTCAGGAGATCCGCCGCACCCTCGCCGCATACGAGGATCTCAAGGACATCATCGCAATGTTGGGGCTGGAGGAACTGTCGCCTGAGGACCGAAAAACCGTTTTCAGGGCCCGCCGTCTGGAACGGTTTCTCACTCAGCCTTTTCACACTACGGAACAGTTCACGGGCATGGAGGGTAGAACAGTGACCCTCGGCGAGGCCCTGGAAGGATGCGAACGCATCCTCGACGACCAGTTCCTCCAGGTCCCCGAGAAGACTCTCTACATGGTGGGTAACATCCGCGAGGCTGAGACCATCTTGCAGAAGACACGAGATCCGGACGGCGCCACGCCGGAAACGGACCAACCGGTGGAAATGGAGGCAACGTGAGGCTCAAAATCCTCATCCCCACCGAGGTTGTTCTGGACGAGGAGGCCACGGGCATCGTGGCCGAAGGCGCGGACGGTTCCTTCGGCCTGAGACCCCGTCATGTGGACTTTGTATCGGCCCTGGTTCCGGGCCTCATCTACGTTGAAAACGCCGACAAGGGGACAGAGGAATACGTGGCGGTGGATCGGGGTATCCTGGTGAAAAACGGACCGGACGTCTACGTCTCGGTCCGCAATGCGGCCCGGAGTGCCAGCCTCGAAAACCTGCTCCGGGTGGTGCGGACGCAGTTCGGAGTCCTGGACGAACACGAGCGGATCCTTCGCTCCGCCGTCGCCAGGCTGGAATCTCATTTCGTGCGGCGCTTCATGGATCTGGCATGAAGGGAAATCGAGATTCCCCTCCGCGGGACCGCGCTGCCGACGACAATGAATTTTACCGTGAACTGAAGGCCAAACAGAAACGCAAGCTCCGGGCCATCCGTCAGGGAGACCGAAGCGTGTGGTTCGGTCTGGGCATGTTCGGGCTCGTGGGGTGGTCCGTGGCCGTGCCCACCCTCCTCTTCACCGCCATCGGCATCTGGATCGACGTCACGTTCGGAGGCCGGTACTCCTGGACATTGATGCTTCTCATCCTCGGGGTGATACTGGGATGTATGAACGCTTGGTTCTGGGTGAACAGAGAACAGAGTATCATTGAAAAAGAACGCGATCCCGAGGCGGGCACGGAAGGAAACACCGTTGAAAAATGAATTCGTTCCACTGGTGCTGGGCCTGATTGCTGGAGCCGGGATCGGCTCCTTATACTTCGGCTGCCTCTGGTTGACATGCTCCAGGCTACCCCGGACGGGCCGCCCGTATCTCCTCTGGATTACGAGCTTTTTTCTCCGTCTGGCAGGGGCAATCGGGGCGTTCTTCGTGCTCTTTTCCTGGGGGTGGTCAGTGGCTACAGCGGGTATGGCGGGATTCGTTGCTGCTCGATGTCTGTGGCAGGCAGCACAGGGGAATAAACCGGACCGGCCGTCCGCGGCGCCTCCGCGCACCTGCCCCGCCGGAGAGGAACAACCGTGAAGATCAGTCCGGATGCGTACCTGATATGGCAGACCGGCTTCGTGAAACTGAACGCGACCATTCTGGTGACCTGGCTGAACATGCTTCTCCTCACCGGCGGGGCGATCGCAGTCACTTCAAGACTCGCGACGGTGAAAGGCATTTCGCGGTGGCAGAGCATCCTGGAAACCCTGGTTGAGGAAATCCTCCGCCAGACAGAGGATATCGGCCTCAGGCCCGGCCGCCGGTTTCTCCCATTTCTTGGAACGCTGTTCATCTTTGTCCTCGTCTCCAACGTCCTGTCCGTGGTACCGGGATACCTTCCGCCTACAGGATCGCTCTCCACCACGGCGGCGCTGGCGGGATGCGTGTTTGTAGCGGTCCCGGTATGGGGAGTGCGCCGGAGAGGTCTTGCCGGCTATCTCCGTCTTTATATGGAACCTTCGATCTTCATGCTGCCTTTCAACGTCATCGGTGAGCTTTCACGCACCCTTGCCCTGGCCGTCCGGCTGTTCGGCAACATCATGAGCGGGGGGATGATCGCCGCCATACTGCTCAGTGTGACGCCACTGATCTTCCCCGTACTGATGCAGATTCTGGGTTTGATCACCGGCGTGATCCAGGCCTACATCTTCTCAGTGCTTGCGGCCGTATACATCGCTGCAGCCGCACAGGTACACGAAAGACGCGAAAAAAAACCACAGCAACAAGGAGGAGCATCCCATGGGTAGTCTCGAATGGGTGGCAGTAATTTCCATAGCCACGGCAGGCCTCTGCATCGCCATCGGCTCAATCGGACCTGCCCTGGGCGAAGGTCGGGCGGTCGCCCAGGCCCTGGCGGCCCTTGCCCAGCAGCCGGACGAAGCAAACACCATAACGCGGACCCTTTTCGTTGGCTTGGCCATGGTGGAATCCACAGCCATCTACTGTTTTGTGGTCTCCATGATCCTGCTTTTTGCCAACCCCTTCTGGAACCACTTCCTTTCCGCGGGCGGCGGAGGCTAACCCATGCTCTTCGATCCCTTTACGGCGGGCGCTCAGGTCATCAATTTCATAATACTGGTCGCCCTCCTGAAGCGTTTTCTGTACGATCCCCTCCTGCGGGCCATGGACCGGAGGGAGGCGCGTATCCGGACCAGTCTCGAGGCGGCTGAGGCGGAATTTGTCCGGGCTCGGCAGGAGGCCGGGGAACTCGCCCGGAAGAATCGGACCTTGGAGGAAGAACGTTCGGCGAGACTCGATGCCATCGCTGCAGAGGTACAGGAACGGCGGGCGGAACTCCTGGGACATGCGAAGACCGACGCGGAGGAGGCGCGAAAGGCCTGGCAGCGCATGGTCCAGCACGAAAGGCATGATTTCCTGGAAAATTTGAAAAAACGTGCGGGCAAGGAGATCCTTGACCTCGCCCGCAAAGCCCTTTCGGATCTGGCCGACGAAGAGCTCAACCAAAAAACAGTGGACGCATTCCTGAGAAAAATCGAGACACTCCCCCCGGAAAAGCGGGCGATCTGCGCGAAGGCGGCCGGAGAAGGGGGGCTGGCTGTCCACACCCCCTTTGATCCAGGGCCTGCCCGAAGGGAGAGCATCGCCGCACATCTCCGGGCCGTCTGCGGCCGCGACGTCGATGTGAAGTTCCACACCGATCCCCAAATGCCCTTCGGGATCCGGATGACTGCGGGAACCCTGCGCCTGTCCTGGGACATCGAGAGCTACATGGACTCTTTCGAAAAGACCTTCTCAGACGTCCTGGCCATGGGGGCCGTCGGCACACCCGCAACAATCCCCGAGGGCGCCGCCGCCGAACTCACGGTAGAAGACAAACCTGTGGATGACGGCCGGTCATGAAGCCGCAGGAGGACCTTCTGAATGCGGTCATCGGGCAGACAGTCCAGGCCATCAGGGCCGCTGCCGAGGTCTTCGAGCCGGATCTCAATCCCGAGGAAATCGGCGTACTGGATTCCGTCGGCAAGGGCATCGCCACGGTGAAGGGGATGGCCCAGGCGAAGAGCGAGGAACTCGTGCTCCTTCCGGCAGATACCCTGGGTCTCGTCTTCAACATCGACCCGGAGGAAATCGGCCTCGTCCTCCTGGGAGAGTATGGACACCTGCAGGCCGGAGACGAGGTCAAGAGGACAGGTCGAGTCCTGGATGTCCCGGTGGGAGACAGTCTGGTCGGACGCGTGGTGGACCCCACCGGAAGGCCAAAAGATGGGAAGGGACCTGTGCGCTCCGCGGTCCGGGCACCGGCAGAACGCCCCGCCCCGGAGATCATGGGCCGGGCGCCGGTGTCGGTCCCGTTGATGACGGGTATCAAGGTCGTCGACGCCCTGATCCCGATAGGCCGAGGGCAGCGTGAACTGATCCTGGGCGACCGCCAGACAGGCAAGACCGGCGTCGCCGTGGACACCATCATCAATCAAAAGAACAAGGATGTCCTGTGCGTGTACTGCGCCATAGGACAGCGATCGTCCGGCATTGCAGGGGTGGTTGCGGACCTGACCGAACACGGCGCCATGGCATACACCGTCGTGATCGTGGCGGAAGGCGATGATCCGCCCGGTCTCCGGTACATCGCGCCCTACACTGCCACCGCCGTTGCGGAATATTTCATGGCCGAGGGCAGGGATTGCCTCATCGTTTACGACGATCTCACACAACACGCCAGGGCCTACCGGGAATTGTCCCTTCTGCTGCGCCGGCCCCCGGGACGAGAGGCCTTTCCGGGCGACATCTTTTACATCCACTCCCGCCTCCTGGAGCGCTCAACCCGGCTCCGGCCCGAATTCGGAGGAGGCTCTCTGACCGCCTTGCCCATAGTGGAGACCGAAGCCCAAAACATCTCCGCCTACATCCCGACAAATCTCATCTCCATCACCGACGGCCAGATCTATCTCTCTCCCGACCTTTTCCAGAGGGGGATTCTCCCTCCTGTCGACGTGGGCAAGTCCGTCTCCCGGGTCGGCGGCAAGGCACAGCTGTCTGCCTATCGCTCGGTGGCCGGAGACCTGCGTCTCACCTATTCCCAGTTTGAAGAACTCGAAGGGTTTTCCCGGTTTGGTACCAGGCTGGACGAAGAGACCCGCAGGACCCTCCGTAGGGGCCGAAGCGTCCGGGCCGTGCTCAAACAGGCGCAGTTTTCGCCGCTCACAGCCGCAGAGCAGGTCATCGTGCTCCACGCCGTGAACAGCGGCCTCTTTGATGCCGTCGGTGAAAACCGCATTCCAGAGGCGGAAAGAAAGGTACGTGAAGCCATCACCCACCTCCCGGAACTGATCCGGAAGATCGACCAGGGAAAACGCCTCTCGAAGGAGGACCTCGCCGCCATGCGCAGCAAGGCCGGAAAGGTCCTGGAGCGATTCCGCGACGTGCGGTCGAAATGATGCAGACGCTCCAGAGCCTGACACGCAAGATCAAGAGCGCCGAAGACCTGCATTCGGTAGTGAGGACAATGAAATCCCTGGCGGCGGTAAGCATACGACAGTACGAGGAGGCCGTGCTTGCCCTTGCCGACTATTCCAGGAGTGTAGAACTCGGCCTGAGAGCGGCCCTCCGCCAGCGGCCGCCGGACATTGCATCGAAATCTCCCGGGGAGGCGGTGGTGTTCGTGTTCGGCTCGGAACAAGGCATGGCGGGACAGTTCAACGAGGCAATCTTCGACTTTGCGGAGCAGGAAATCCGCACAGGAAATTTTCCGGACGCCAGGGTCTACTGGATCGCCGGAACAAAGGCTTCCGGGACTGCAACAGAGAGGTACGGGCGGTATGAACGTCTCTTTGCACTCCCCTCCTCGGCCAGAGCGATTGCCGACACCGTACAGCAGGTGCTTCTCCTCTTCGAACAACGCACGACGCGACGGGGACGGGCCAAACTGGTCCTCTTCCACAATGTGCCCACGTCCGGAGCTGCGTACCGGCAGAGCATGGTGCAGATGCTCCCGCCCGATGAGACGTGGCTCACGACTCTGAGCAGCGAGCCGTGGCCGGGGCGGTCTCTGCCCTTGTTCACACTGCCTTGGGATCGGCTTTTCTCTTCCCTTATACGTGAATATCTGTTCGTGTCACTGTTCCGGGCATTCGCCAACTCTCTGGCTGCCGAGAATGCGGCGCGGCTGTCCTCGATGCAGCGCGCGGAAAAAAACATCGAGGAGATGCGGGAAGAACTCACCTCCCGGTATCATTCCCTGCGACAGAGCGGTATTACCGAAGAATTATTCGACATCGTTTCGGGATTCGAAGCCCTCAGGGAAGCAGATGACAGACGTTGAGATCCCAGGCGTGTGTGACAAACCGCTCCGGCCTGACCCCACATCGCCACCACGCATTCCCCCCGCACGGGACTGATCCGTTCCAGGAGACGCGATCGATGTCTTCTGAAGCCCTGTCCGAACGGAAGCCTGCACAGGATACCGCATCTGCTGTGTTGGCAGGCACTTGAAGTACAGGAGTACGCGTGCCCGCCTTGCATCTGCAGCACCCTGTGAAGGCTTCCAGTCCGGGGAGTTGCAGCATTACGGCTGTGCCAAACTCCGTGATCAGATACGCCCGAATCGCGGGCAGGCCGGCTTGACCAAGGCGGCATCCGGTCCTCACCTGGGAACTATGATGAGGAAAGAGCGGAACAGTCTGTCATACAGGCGTATGATCCCCCAGAGTGTGCCCCTCATCACCGGATTCTGCTTCCTGTACGAGTAGCGGATCAACGGGGCGAAGAGATGCAGCGGTGAAAAGTAGTGCGCCAGCATGTCCCGGGTGCATTGGTGGCAGTGAGACCGTGTCATGGAAAGCCTCCGTGCTTCTCTCACAGGTGCGCAGCGGCCCGAATCCGTTCAGGCCTTACTCTGTTGATCGGCACACCGACTCGGGACCTTGACGGAAAGACATCGATCGAAACGGTGACTGGACGGACACGGGAAAACGGACCTCGGCGTGCGGGCAAGCACACAGGCTGCAACTCTGGCCAGGATGGATTCCATCGTACACCGGAGGAGGGCCCGTTTCGGAGACGCACCCCCCACAAGGACGAGGCGCCGGGGCCAGCCCACGGACCGCGAAGCCGCACGGCCTCAATTCCGGGGATAGTGAATGGTGCGCGTCCTTATGACGCCCGGGTGGGCTCGAATCTGGGCCACAACCTCCCGGGGGACATCATCCTCGACGTCGATGATGTTGTATCCGATAGCGCCGTTGCTCTCATTGAGATAACTGACGATATTGATACCGTGCGCGCCTATCGTTTGGGATGCGAAACCGATCATCCCCGGAACGTCCTGGTTTATCATGATGAACCTGGTACGGACGTTGTCCGGCCGGATCGACTCCACTGTGGGGAAATTGACGCTCCGGATCACGTTGCCGTGTTCGAGGTAGGCCTTGATCTCCTGCACCGCCATCGAGGCCGACTGTTCCTCCGACTCCTCGGTGCTCGCCCCCAGATGCGGCGAAGCTATGATCAGGGGATGCCGGAGCAGCGCCCGCGCAGGAAAATCGGTGACGTAGCCGCTCAGACGTTCCTGGTCCAAGGCCTGGAGAACCGCCTCGTCGTCCACAACGGCCGCCCGGGAGTAATTGACCAGAAGCGCCCCCCGGGGCATCTGCTGGAGAAAGGCGACATCGACAAGCCCTCTGGTCTTCTCATTGAGCGGGACATGCAGGCTGAGAATGTCGCTGGTCCGAACAGCTTCCCCAAGGGACCGCGCAAGCGTCACCTCAGGCGAAAGCATATGGACGTTCTCAAGGGCCGGATAGGGATCGAAACCGATGACCCGCATCTGCCTGAGAACGCCGCCGTTGGCCACGCGAACGCCGATCTTGCCCAGGCCGAGGACCCCAAGGGTCTTACCCGCAAGTTCGATTCCCCGGAAGGCGGCCTTATTCTTCTCCACCTGCAGGGAGATCTCTTCATCGGAAAGCCCGGCGAGGCTGCGGGAAAACTCTACACCACGATGTATATTCCGGGCGGCCAGGCCCAACATTGTGAAGACCAGCTCGGCCACAGCATTCGCATTGGCACCGGGGGTATTGAAAACACAGATCCCTTCCGCGGTGGCCCGGGCCACGGTGATGTTGTTCACCCCGGCCCCGGCCCGGGCCACGGCGAGGAGGGACGGGAAAAGGGCGGTATCAACAGGGGCGCTCCGCACGACGATCCCGTGGGGATCTCGCACCTCCGGCCCGACGGTATAGCGCGCGCCGAAAAGTACGAGGCCCTCGGGAGCAATCCTGTTGAGTGTCCTGATCCTGAATCGGTTCAATGTGCCCTCTGCGAAAAAAAACGAAGACTCGGCGAGGCCCGCATCCTGTCCCCCATCCCATCGCCTTGCCAAAAATACGCCGGAATTCCCCTGTTGACAAGAAAGTCGACAGGGGAAAGGGACCGCGGCAGCTCCCGTTGTTGACACGTTCATTCCCGATCACTAAATTTGCCTCTCAACGTCCCTGTATGTTCCTGGATATCAAATACACGATTCAGGGCCTGAGGAGCATCCCATGCCTCGATTCACGGTCTCTCTCCCTTCACATCGGTTCGCACCACAGCCCCGTCGCGCAGACTGCTCCAGGACAACCACCGGGGAAAAAAGGGGGTACGGTCTCGTTCTCACCCTGATCTGCACGGTGATGACCGCATCCGGGTGCGCCTCTTACGGGCACCGGGTGACGCCGGTACCGCTCCCGGCATCCCAGCCCGAACACATGCAAGTGGAGGGAGTCTTGCTGGCGGCCCGCGCCTATGCGGATCCGAAGGCGGCGAGAACGGCCTTCGGTTTCGATGCCAAGGGGGCCGGCCTGCTCGGGGTGCAGCTGGTCATCGACAATGGGGGAGACCATGATGTGTGGGTGGATCCTGCCCAGACATTCCTCATAGACCGCGATGGTCAGGCCTGGCCGTTGCTCACCGCCAATCAGGCTTACGAAAGGGCGAAAAACCACTTGGAACTGGGAGAGACCGCCAAAGGGACGGTCAAGCCGGCCGTGCTTCTGGGGGCAGCCGGGGCGATCGCCGGCTTCGCCATCGCAGTGGTCTCGGGTGAAAACGTTGGGAGTGCCACGGGGAAGGGGGCTGTAGTGGGGGCGGCTTTGGGTGCCGGACTCGGAGGCGCCAGCGCCTATGCCACTCTGGGTGACGAAATCAGGCAGGACCTGGCGGAAAGATCCTTGGAGAACAAGGCGATAAGGCCTTCCGAACTGGCTTACGGGTTTCTCTTCTTCCCCGGTGCTGACGAAGCGAAGTCTGCGCATGAACTCCGGCTGGCACTTGAAATAGGCCCCGAAAGACATGTGGTTCAATTACCCTTGCCGGAGGTCTCGCCGTAGGTTCCTCCCGCATCGAACAGACGGCGTGCCTTCCACAAGATGACGGCCAGGGCCTCCTTGAGATCTTGAGCTGATCCTGAGTAAGCCTTCACAGGGTACCGCATCTGCTTTGTTGGCGGGCACTTGAAGTACACGGAGTACGTCTGCGTGCCCACCTTTGCATCTGCAGCACCCTGTGAAGGCTTTCGGTTCGGGGAATTCCAGCATTGGTGCTGTGCCGAACCCTGTGATCAGTTACGATCCTGAGACGGCAAGACCACATGCAGCAATGCTTCGAGGTCGTGAATGCCGCAGGGCTTGACGATCGCCCCGGCAAAACCATAGGCCTTGTGGTCGCCGATGACAGGATGGCGCGAATATCCCGAGGAGACTATTGCCTTCAAATCGGGATCCAGTTGCCGCAGTTTCTCCAAGGCCTCCTGTCCGCCCATGCCGTCGCGCACGGTCAAATCGAGGATAACCGCTTCGAAAGGATCGCCGCCCTTTCGCGCCGTCGAGAATTTCTCGATAGCCTCCGCACCGTCACTGGCACCGTCCGCGCGGTATCCTAGATGATCGAGCATCGTGCATAATACGTCCCTCACCACCTCCTCGTCATCCATAACTAGGATTCTCCTGCTGCCTGCCGTCACCACCCGTCTCCTTCTGCTCCGCCGATGCGAGGTCGGCGCCGATTTTCAGCAAGCCCATGGCACAGGACAACTGCTAGTGTCACAAAGCGGTGTGCCGCTTCAAACCCATCCTCTCGCAAAAATGCCTGCCCAAAAACCAGAAGACCTCGATTCCTCGAAAGGCGACCGTCGCCCTTCCGTGAAAACCCATCCCATCGTATCGCACAGCTCGCACGTCGCTGTCAACCCCCAGGCAAGGAGAGCCGGCCTCAGGTCTTGCTGCTGCGACGGTCCCGGCCACCCAGGTGAGGCTGCCTCGCTGGCCCCCGATTTTGCAAAGGGCCTGGTCGCTCCCATGTCGCTTCTCCTTGCAGCGCCCAGAATCCGGCCAATCAGGAATCCGGCAGCGCGCAGGCGGCGAGGGACGGATCATCCCGGCAGGACATCGATTTCCTCGACCGGGCCGGGATGCAAGGGCCACGTGATCGTCACCGTGGTTCCTCGACCTGGGATTGACTCCAGCATGAGATCGCCGCCGTGGCGGCGCAAGACCGCGAGGACCAGGCTCAGCCCGAGCCCGGCGCCCACGGTGCCCTTCGTGGAAAAAAGGGGCTCGAGGGCCTTGCTGCGCACGTTCTCATCCATACCGCGGCCTGTATCCGTTACCTTGAGTTCGAGTACGTCGCCCTCCTTCAGGGAAGCGCCCACAGTGATCTTGCCCGGAGTTCCATCGAGGGCCTCGATAGCGTTCTTCAGGATGTTTTCCAACACCACGCGTGCATCTTTGTGATACAGGCCTATAGTAGCCAGAGGGCCGGTGCTGTCCAAGAATTCGACCGTCCCCGCATGCTGTCCTATCAGATTGAGGTGTTCTATGACCGCCGCCATGGACTGATGCAGCAGTTCCCCGAGCTGAACAGGCGCAGAGGCCCTGAATTCACGTTCTGTCAGGTTCAAAAGCTGATCCAGCAATTCCGCAGCACGCCCGAGACAGGCAAGGGCGTGTTTCTGGTATGAGATTCTCTTTTCCGCAGGCTGATCCTCCTGCTCGAAATCAATGAGCTGGAGGAACCCCATCGCCCCGCTGAACAGGTTCCTGAAATGGTGCGCCATCCAGAAACAGACTTCATTCTGGGCCTGGAGACGCTCGTTACGCCGCTCCTTCTCCCCGAGCGCGCGCCTGATTTTGTCTTCACGCAAAACCTGATCCACCACATGGACCAGAGGTTCGTAGAAATGTTCTGTCTTGAGCACATAGTCCCTGGCCCCAGCCTTCATCATCTCCGCGGCCAATCTCTCGTCTCCCTGGCCGGTGACTACCACCACCACGGCGTCCGGGTTGTCTGCCAGGATCGCCCTGAGGACCTGAAGGCCGTCGAGGTCTGGAAGAACGTAATCCAGAAGAATCATCAGGGGAGGCTGTTTGCGGATGAGATCAAGGGCCTTGTTGCCGCTGTCGACGGTGCGGCATGAGTACCCGGCCTGAGACAGAGAACGCGCCTCAAGGTGCGCGGTGATCGGGCTGTCTTCTACAATGAGTATATCTACCACCGGTGTACCCTCCTTGCACAGCCCTCCCGTGGAGGGATGGGCTCCTCCGGATCGTCCTGCCAGGCGTTTTTCCAGCCGCCGAGGAGAGGTCTGCTTCTGGTGGCCTCATCGGGCCGGAGATGGGTGCCAGACACATCCCGATGGAATAAGCATTTTTCATACCAAATTTAAATCGGTAGGACCAGCCCCCTTGCCCCATCTCTGCGGCCAAACCGATAAAGAAGACAGACCGCCGGAAAAATTTTCGCCCGGACGGCTGGATTGTATTTTTCCCATGCCTGTGACTCCACCGTCGCCGCTGTGCTCCATGGCCCCAATGGCGCACGGAAACACCGAAACACAAGGGACCTCCACAGGCCAATCCGACATCCGCCCGGATGGATCGTCCGAACCTCACGCCCAAAGCCCTTCCCCGCCTTCGGGTCCGATTGTGAGGACCTCTCGCTCTGTCTCCATCATAACGGGGCTTGCGGTCCAGGGTACGATATCTTAACTTGCCCGGTGGATGAATGGAACGACCCGGCGATTCAATGAGTTTTCCTGCCGGCGAGACATCCACTGCCGGCGGCCTGCATCCGCACAGATTCAGCAGCGCCGAGTGACCCATCTCACCTTCAGGCATCTTGCCGTGCAACCCCTGTACACCAGGTCGCTTTCGCAAAACACATGCTGTCGAGGATGGATATTCGTCATGATAGAAGGGCATTTCACCGAAGATTTCGCGGAGCTGAAAATCCGCGGGCAGGTATATCGATTTCCGATAATCGTCGGCTCTGAAGGGGAAGTGGCCATCGACATCCGACGCCTGCGGGCCGACACCGGCTGTGTAAGCCTTGATTCCGGTTTCATGAACACCGGCGCCTGTGCAAGCCAAATCACCTTTCTCGATGGAGAGAAGGGGATTCTCCGCTATCGCGGCTATTCCGTGGAAGAACTCGCGGAAAACTGCGTCTTCGTGGAGGTCGCCTATCTGCTGGTGAACGGCACCCTCCCCACGGAGCACCAGCGTGTGCGGTTCAGCCAGCTCCTGGGAGAATACGCCCTCATACACGAAGACATGATCCATTTTTTCGATGGGTTTCCAGCCAACGCGCATCCCATGGCCATTCTCTCATCAATGGTCAACACACTTTCGAGCTTCTATCCTGAGGTGGTTGAAAACCCCATGGAGAATCTGGATTGTATGGTGGCGCGGCTCCTGTCCAAGGTGAGAACAATCGCTGCTTTTTCCTACAAGAAATCCATCGGGCATCCCCTTGTCTACCCCCGTCACGATCTCAGCTACTGCGCCAATTTCCTAAACATGATGTTCGACTCCCCGGTGCGACCATACGAAATCAGAGACGCTGCAGTGGCTGCCCTGAACAAAGTCCTCATCCTGCACGCAGACCACGAACAGAACTGCTCCACATCCACGGTCCGCCTCGTAGGGAGCGCCCGGGTCAATCTGTATGCGGCGATATCGGCGGGCATCAGCGCGCTCTGGGGGCCGCTCCACGGCGGGGCGAACCAGGCCGTGGTGAATATGCTCCAGGCCATTTACGACGAAGGAGGCAACTACCGAAAATACGTCGAAATGGCCAAGGACCCGAACAATCCCTTCCGACTCTCCGGATTCGGCCACCGGGTATACAAAACGTTCGATCCCCGAGCCCGCATCATCAAGAAGACCTGCGACGATCTCCTCGATACCCTCCGCATATCTGACCCCCTCCTCGACATCGCCAAGGAACTGGAACAGGTCGCCCTGCGGGACGAATATTTCATACAGCGCAACCTTTACCCGAACGTGGATTTCTACAGCGGGATCATCTACCGGGCGCTCGGGATTCCTGCCAACATGTTCACAGTGATGTTCGCGCTGGGACGGTTGCCGGGATGGATCGCCCACTGGAAAGAACTCTGGGACGACCCGAATTCGCGCCTGGGTCGTCCGAGACAGGTCTATGTCGGCCCGCGGGCCAGATCCTTCGTTCCCATTGAGGAACGTATGGAACCCAGGGGCGATGGAGGTCTTCCGGCATTCGAAAAAGCCCTTTCCGAAACGGATTGACGGCTCAGGATATGCGGGAGGGCGGTAACTCCGAGCCTTTGATCAAGGCTCCGCTTTCCCGGCCAAGAACTTTACTCACTGCATTTCCGCCTTTCCGAGCTGCGACACCTGGGCCGCCACAAACCCGGCAACCCCGTCCAGCAAGCGTCCAATCGCCCGGTTCGCCGCAAGCACCCCGGCGTAGGGCGTGCTCTCCCCGACAGGCTCGGACGCAGAAAATATCCGAGAGGTCACCAACTGTGCGTCCTTCAGGCTCAAAAGCCTTATCCTCAAGACGAGTTCCACCCAGCTCGCATCCCCCTCAAACACCTGCCGGAACTTCACAAGTTCGGTGTCCAGCCGCAGATCGGCCACCACAGGGACGGTGCCGTCCACCACGGAAAAGAAAGGGGTACACTGCTCCAATGCCTGAACGATCAACGGAGCCATGAGAATGGCCGGCGGGGCAACCCAACTGTGATAGGCAAAATAATCAAGACGGTGCTCATGGACCACGTACGCCAGACCGGCGGTATCGTAGCCGGCGGCCGCCTTGGGCGTGGTCACCATAAGCACCGGCCTCCACACCGTTGCGGCGCCAGCTCCACAGGCGCCTTTCGGAGTATACTCGAGCACATAGGCGCGCTGTGCCGATTGGTCGTGCGGGCCCGGCAATGCGGCACATGAACACGTGCCAAGAACCCCTGCGACCAAAACGACCGCCCGGACGGGACTTGGCGGTCCGCACCGCAAAAAGCTTCCCAACAATGCCCTGATAATTTCTGTCATCGCCCCGTTTCTTCCCCCGGCCCCGGCGGAGGGGAAGGCCTGCCGTATATCAAGACACTTGGATCCTGTTCCATCTGCCTGCTTACCCTGTGAAGACTCGCTGCGGTCGCACGCAGTTCCGCCACCAGCTCTTCAATTTGGACCAGAGTATGAAGTACGTGACGTTCGATATTTTCGGTGCTGTGCTCTATCGCCCGCTGCATTGCGAGACCCTTCCTCTCAGCATCCCGCAATGTTTCCTCCAACGCCCCGGCACTCTTCTCCATTTGACTCAAGAGACGAGGCAAGCGCTGGCTGGCCACACCGACATTCCTTGAGGTCACCCCGATGTGATCCAGGGTATCACCGAGCATTTCAGACCGGCCGGCGAGGACGCCGGCCAAGGCACTGAGGCTCTTCAGTGTCTGCGCGAAAGCCTCGCGGTTGGCGTCATCCAGAAGAAAATCGATCTGCTGCATGGTTTTGAGAAAGCCTGCAAGGAGTTCCGAGAGCTTGTCATCCAGGCGGGCAAACAGGGAAGATCTGCTCTGGATGACCGGATAAGACTCCCCCGGCTCCGCCTCCAATGGAGGAGAGTCGACTGTGCCACCTGAAAGATTCACAAAGGCGAGTCCAGTGAGACCCTGAAATTCAAGGGTGGCATACGTGTCGTTTCGTATTGGGGTTCCATGCCTGATTTCGAGCAGCAGACGGACCTGTTGGGGGTTGTTTGGATTCAGGCCTATCTCGCGAACCCGCCCGACATTCACGCCCCTGTACTTTACGAAGGCGTCGGGGCTGAGACCTGAAACCGATTCCTGCATATATGTCACGTACAAATCGTGCCCCTCCCGCGGACCTCCGGTAGCAAGCCAGAGGATCCCGGCGATCAGCGCCACCCCCAGACAGAGGACAAACAAACCAACGGCGATGTACGCGACCCTAGCGTTCATGGGTGCAATCCCGAACGGCGGCCTCGAACCCCCTGGAAAAACTCCCGGACACGGGGGTGGCTCAGAAGGGACAGCTCTCGCATATGCCCGAGTGCGACGAGGCGCCCGTCCCCAAGGACAGCGACCCTGTCTGCCACGCGCCAGAGTGTGTCCAGATCATGGGTGACCATGACCACCGTGAGGCCAAGGGAATTTTTCAATCTCAGCACCAGCTCGTCAAGACCTTCGGCGTTCACGGGATCGAGACCAGACGTCGGTTCGTCCAGAAAAAGGATCTCTGGATCCAGGGCCAGCGCCCGGGCAAGGGCCGCCCTTTTTCGCATGCCTCCACTGAGTTCGTTTGGGTACATGGGGGCCACCTCCACATCAAGGCCCGCCAGGCCGAGCTTGACAGCGGCAAGTTCATGGATCAGGGCCTCAGCCAGCCTGGTGTGCTCCCGCAGCGGAGCGGACACGTTCTCGATCACGGTAAGCCCGCCAAACAACGCACCGTTCTGAAAAAGAACACCTGTGCGCCGCCGCAGCCACAACAATCGGTCCTCAGCCTCGCCGGCCACCTCTCTGCCGAAGATACGGACAGAACCGCCGTTCGGCTTGAGCAAAGCCACCATCTCCCGGAGCAGCGTGGATTTTCCGCTCCCGCTTCCCCCCACTATGGCAAATATCTCGCCTCGGTGCACCCTCATGGTGACGCCTTGGTGGACCACCCTGGACCCGAACCGGGTGTGTACCTCGTTGAGTTCAATCACCGCCTCGCCGTTTCCGTCCTCGTGTTGCACCTCAGATCCCCAACCAGCTGAAAGTGACGGAAAATGCTGCGTCCACGACGATGATAAGAAACACGGATTGGACCACGCTGATCGTCGTGTGCCGGCTCACCCGCTCCGCGCCTCCATAAGCGCGGAAGCCCTGAAAACATCCCACCGTGGCAATGATGCCGGCAAATACAGGCGCCTTCCCGAGGCCGATCAAATAGGACGTCAAGTCCACAGCGTACTCCAGCCGATCCAGAAAGGTTATCGCGCTCACGCCAAGCATGGCGCCGGCCATGACGACTCCTCCTGCGATTCCTACCATGTCGGCATAGACCGTCAGCAGAGGCATGACCAGAAAGAGCCCCAGGAGCTTGGGCACGACCAGCAGATCCATGGGCGCGACGCCTATGCTTCGGAGCGCATCTATCTCCTCGGTGACCTGCATGGTACCGATTTCGGCCGTGTAGGCCGAACCGGTGCGGCCCGCAAGGATGATCGCCGTCATGAGCGGGGCGAATTCCCTCACCATGGAAAGGCCGACCAGATCCGCCACAAATATGTTGGCTCCGTAATAACGCAGCTGCACCCCGCCCTGATACGCGATCACCACACCGAGGAGAAAAGAGAGCAGGCCAACGATGACCAGTGCATCGAAACCAGCAGTCTGGATATTGAAACCGACGAATTGCCACCGAATGCGCGCCGGACGGGCGAGACTCCGAAGGAGCGCTGTAGCCGTCTCTCCTAGAAAAAAAAGGAAATCCAGGCCTTCCTCCACATGGCGCCACGCCCTGCGACCCGTGATCTCAAGAAATCCAGGGGAGCCGGACTCCGCCAGCAGGCCTGGAGCCGGACTCCTGTCACGCACCAGGTCGACAATCGACCGGGCTTCCTCTCCCAGACCCACGACCTTGACCGGGCAACCACCCTGTTCCAGATGAAAGAGGGTGCGCTGAAACAGCCAGGCGCCCGCCGTATCCATGGCGGTCACCCCGCCCATATCAAAGACAAGCAGACCTGTCTTCGGCCACTGCATGGAACGAAGCTGCCTGTCCAGCCTGGACAGTGCGGACAGGGTCCAGGCCCCGGAACAATGCACCTCGGCGCCGGTGAGCTCAATGGTGGGATGTCCGCCCTCACGTGCAGCGGAATTCTTCATAAAAAAGTCTCGTCCCTTTCCAGCAATTTTGAAACCCTGTGCATGAACTCCGCCTCACGAATTTGTCGTGTACCCCCCGAGCATCACGGCCTTGAGCACGGCTGCAAACACCCGCTCAAAAAACGCAAGGTGATAACGTCCACGACCCGCGGACAAATGGCGACATCATTTCCCGCCCCCTCAGCCCGATGACTGCCCTTTGCAAGACCACTGCAGCACCGGCAGGGCCGGAACCGCCTTCGCTTCAAAAGAGCTTCGGCATGTGACTTCACTTGAACCGGAAGCGGCCAGACTGCACTCTTCAATGGCAAAGGACGCCGACCCCCTTGCCATTTCGGGGTTCTGTCGAGACGATCAAAACGTCGAGCCATTGGACCTGATGCCGGAAACACCCGGGCGTGACGCCCTGCAGCCCTCACGACTGTCCTCCGGTGACCGGGGCAACGCGACACAAAAGACGACTCCTCCGCCGGACCTCCGCTCGGCCCAGCAGTGCCCCCCGTGCCTCTCAGCCACCTCCCGGACAATGGCCAGGCCCAGACCGGAACCCTCGGCCGCCCGCCGGGGGCCTGAAAGGCGAACATAGCGGTCAAAAATTCCTGCGAGACGGTCCTCCACAATCCCTACGCCGTCGTCACCGACGGTCAGAACACGAAAAAACTGATCCTCCCTGAAGCCTATCTCGATCTCACTCAGGGCCGGACCTCCATATTTCAAGGCGTTATCGACAAGATTTCGCAAAACACGGGTGATGGAGAGCCGATCGACAAGGAACTGCGGCATATCTTTGCGGACGACCCAGCGTATGCCCCGCTCCTCGATGACGCTCGAAAACTCAGCCCTGATGACCTCAGCCAACTCACGAAGATCCACCCATTCGGGAACGATCGGGGCCTCCTTGGCCTGAATAAACGCATTGACGCTGTCGACGAGGGCCACTATCTGGGCGGCGGATGAAAGAATGTTGTCGCAATACTCCCGCCCTCTTGCATCCAAGACATCTCGATAGCGCCTGCAGAGGATTTTCGAGATGCCGTACACCGCCACGGCAGGACTCTTCAGGTCGTGAGAGATGGAATAGGTGAAGAATTCGATCATGTCAGTTTTCTTGTTTATCTCCCGGGCCTTCCGTACAACGTCCTGATAAAGTCTGGCATTGTTGACGGCGACGGATATCTCGCTCCCAAGGACGATGAGGAGATCCACCGTGCGCTGGGTGAGTTGGATTACCGTATTCGCCGCGAGGTTCATCACTCCGATCACCTTCCCCGCCACAATCAACGGGACGCATATGATGATCACCAGCCCCCTGGCGGAGAGGACTGCAGCGCGGTCCCTGTCCTCGAGTTCGGTGACGTACTGGGCGATGAAAGATCGCGTCCTGGCGGCCTTCCCGCTGAACCCTTCGTCAAGGCTCATCTGTTCGAGCCCGCCCGGGTCAATGCCTCTGTGAGCGGCGAGACAAAGGATCTTCTTCCCCTCGTCCAGCAGATACATCCTGCCGGCGGCGAACCGGAAGTGCTCCATCACCTTCGCCAGGGCACCGTCAAGAACCGTGTTCGATTCAGTCGAAGACGAGAGAAAATTGCTGACGTCCAGGATAATTGACAGTTCTTCAGAGCGTTCCCGGAGGTCCTCTTCGCGGAATTCGATGGAAACGTATCTACGTTGCTCCAGCATACCGGTTCCTCTCGCTGCATACGGAAACCCCCGCCATCAAGTGCCGCCAGGGCCCGTACCTCCATCATACAGGGAATCGGCCGAAAGCCAACGGGCCGCCCTGTCTCCGCTTACAAACCCTGATATGAATCGATGTCCACTGCAAAATACCGGACACCGCTCCGTATCACCCATCAAGATGACTTCGCACGGATCTTTCGGCCGGAAGGGTTGAGCGCGGTCAAGACGGAACACACCGGTACGCCGGCCGCGTATTCTCCTGTTTGCGCACGGGGACCCGGGATCCCGTCACCCCACGCCTGCCCGGGGGCCCATGAAAATCTCCCTCGGACGGGCGGCCACTTCAAGACAGACACAAAACCCCGGCGATCCGTCAGCTCAATTCGGATGAACGACAAGATGGCGCACCGGTTCGCTCCCGACACTCTCCCCGGCCAGATTGTGACGGACCAGCAGCCGGTGTTGGATCCTGCGAAGGGCCGACGGCTGTGGTGCCAGTTCCACTGGAACACCTTCGGCATTCACCCGGCGTACAGCCTCCTCCACATCCTTCACGGCGCGCCGGATCTCTTCTTCTTTCATCCCTTCAACAACGCAGAAAAGAGACTGCAGGAGACGGCGCATTTGCGCGGTGCTGTTACGCTTGACCTCATAAAGATGTGCTCCGGTCTCCTCAAGATACCCGTGGAGCCGTTGATCCTCGACCCGAGAGCGCAACGCGATGATCATGTCCGCATCCTGGGGCTGACGCACCACCCTGGCATCGAGGCGCAAATCCCGCACCACCCTCTCCAGGGAATCCCGACTCAGTGCGTAAGGATAAATCCGCACGCGACGACCAGGGCTGGAAGCATCGGCATCTGACCCGGCCGTCTCGGCGGTCGACTCACACGCTTCCACCTTCCCATTTACGCCGCGGACCCGCCGCTCCCCTCCCGGGACGCCGCCGCGCAGGACGGCATCCACGGCAACAGCAGTATCCAGGTGCACAAGAAGCTCGACGTGCGTCACTATCTCCACCACCATATCGAATGTGGGTGGGGCCTTGCGCTCGTTCACGGTTTTCTGAGTGCCACGAAATCTGGCCTCTTCGTCGCCCAGCGTCACCGTGTGCACCCCGCCCACCAGATCCGACAGCGTAGGATTCATGAGAAGATTTTCGAGGGTGGTTCCATGAGCCGTTCCAATGAGTTGAACCCCCCTTTCCGCGATGGTTCGGGCAGCGAGGGCCTCGGCCTGGGTCCCTATCTCGTCCACGATGATGACCTCCGGCATGTGGTTCTCCACAGCCTCGATCATCACGGCATGCTGCCTCTCCGGGTGCGGCACCTGCATCCGTCTGGCTGACCCAATGGCGGGATGAGGAATGTCTCCATCCCCGGCGATTTCATTGGAGGTGTCCACAACGACAACCCGCTTCCCCATTTGATCCGCCAGCACCCTGGCGGTTTCCCGAAGCATCGTGGTCTTGCCCACACCCGGAGGCCCGACCAGGAGCAAGTTCGCCCCGGTTTCGATGAGGTCGTAGATCATATCCACAGTGCCGAATACCGCCCGCCCCACCCGCAGGGTGAGACCGATGACCTGGCCCTTGCGGTTACGGATGGCCGATATCCTGTGCAACGTCCGTTCGATGCCGGTACGATTGTCGGCATCGAAATCACCGACCCGAGCCAATACATGGTCCAGGTCATCTCTGCCTGCCGGTCGATCCGCAAGCCTCAGGGTCCGGCCGGGGAATCTGGCCTCGGGCACGCGGCCGAGGTCCATCACCACCTCCAAGAGGTCGTGGAGGGGAGCCGATGCGAGCACGGTCTGAAGAGAATCGGGGAGTGCCTGCACCAGAACCTGAATATCGTCTCCATATGCCATCGGCGATGGCGGATTCGATGTCTCTTTCATAGGAAGAATTATATCACAATCATGCACCCGCTGGACCGCCAGACCACAGAACCGGTCCTGCCGAAGAGGTCTGCACGAGATCAAAAGGTGGATTCGGGCCGGATTGACGCGGGGCACCCGTGGCTTCTACAATACCCTCTCCAACACGAAGGACCCGGGATTGAGCAGCCTATAGAAGCGCCGGGTGAGGCGCATGGTCTGCCGCCCCTCATCTGGAGGGATGATTCATGCCGGCTGGAAATGGCGCCAGGGCGCTTTCCTTCCTACGATGCGCCCCCAAGGGCCTGATGAAAAAGCACCCCTGGCCGAAAGAAGCTGAACTCGCGGCGCTGCGGGCGCAGGCAGCAGCATTTTGCCAAAGGCTCCGGATAACGCGCTACTTTGTCGGGCGCCCGTTCATCCGGGGCACCAAAATCCGGATTTATATGGAGCAGCCATGACCGCACTCACCGACACGCCCGCTTGGGAAAAACTCGCGAAACATCAAAGGGAAATTGCCGGGACACATCTGCGGGATCTCTTCGCCCGGGATCCGGACCGATTCAAAAAATTCTCCATTTCCATGGGTGATCTGTTCTTCGATTACTCCAAGAACATCATCACGGAGGAATCCCTTCGACTGCTCATCGAACTCGCGGAACAATCAGGACTGCGAGCCAGGATCGATGCCATGTTCTCTGGGCAAAGAATAAATGTCACTGAAAACAGGGCGGTCCTGCATGTGGCCCTGCGAAACCGAACAGGTTCTCCCGTCATGGTCGACGGCGAGGACGTAATGCAGAAAGTGGAGGCCGTACTTCGGAAAATGCGGACTTTCACCGAGGCTGTCCGAGAGGGACGCTGGCCTGGATATTCGGGAAAAAGGATCACGGATGTGGTCAATATCGGCATCGGAGGATCGGATCTCGGGCCCCAGATGGCCGTCCAGGCCCTGAAATATTATGCAACCCCCTCCTTGTCCGTCCATTTCGTCTCCAATGTGGATGCCACCCATCTCGTCGAGACAATACGGCACCTCAATCCGGAAACCACCCTTTTCATCGTTGCTTCCAAGACCTTCACCACCGAGGAGACCTTGACGAACGCCCATACGGCACGAAGCTGGCTCCTCGATGCGGCCCGGGACAGGTCTGCCGTGGCGAAACACTTCATCGCGTTATCAACCAATGCCAGGGCGGTAGAGGATTTCGGAATCGACAGGAACCACATGTTCGAATTCTGGGATTGGGTCGGGGGACGATACTCGCTCTGGTCAGCCATAGGGTTGAGCGTCGCCATTTCGGTGGGTATGGATCGGTTCGAAGAACTCCTCGCCGGGGCCCACTTGGTGGACAATCATTTTTACACTCAGCCGTTCCGCCGGAACATCCCAGTCATCATGGGTCTGCTGGGCATCTGGTACAATAATTTTTTCCAGGCGCAGAGCCATGCAATACTGCCGTACGATCAGTATCTGGCCCGCTTTGCGGCCTACTTTCAGCAAGGGGACATGGAAAGCAATGGAAAGCGCACAACTCTGGAAGGGGAAATCGTAGACTACACGACTGGCCCCATCGTCTGGGGTGAACCAGGTACGAACGGCCAGCACGCATTTTATCAGCTCATTCACCAGGGGACGAAACTCGTCCCTTGCGATTTCCTGGCCCCGGCGCAGCCCCTCCATCCGGTGGGGGATCATCATCTCATCCTGCTCTCTCACTTTTTCGCCCAGACCGAGGCCCTGATGAGGGGCAAAACAGCCGAAGAGGTCAGGGCCGAACTGGCTGAAAAGGGTATCGACGGGCACGAGGTGGCACGGCTTGTTCCTCACAAGGTTTTCCCCGGCAACAGACCCACAAATTCGATCCTGTACAAGCGCCTCAGTCCGAAGACGCTGGGATGTCTGCTCGCCTTGTACGAGCACAAAATATTTGTCCAGGGGACCATTTGGAACATAAATTCGTTTGACCAGTGGGGCGTAGAGCTGGGAAAGCAGCTTGCCAGGACCATTCTCTCCCAGTTGCAGGACGATGACCCCGTGACGTCTCACGACGTGTCGACCAACGGACTGATCAATGTATACAAACGGCTGCGCCATCCGGGATAGACGAATCCCGGACCGGAAGGCGTGCGAGGACTGAAAAGGGACTTGCCGCCGTCGGGCGACATGCCTTCCTGGCTGAAGTGCTCGGGAGAGGCGCACTCAACGTATCAGGGCGCCAGCCCCCAAGCAATGTGTACAAAAGATTCTTGACCGCCGACATCAGGCGTGCGCGGTCCCCTCAAAGGTACCTGACTCAGTCAGGGCCGGATGCCGCTGAAAATAGCCCGTATGCGGAGTTGCTTCGATTCCCTCGTCATGGCAGCATACGCTTATCCTCGAAAATCTCGCGCCTTGCACCTGCCTGCCAGAGGCAGGTCCTGAGGTATTTTGAGCGGCACAACGGCTTTCAGGAGTTTTTGCGTCGATCAGCGCCCCAATACAGTATACGCCGGCGCCCGCGCGCCGGCGTATACAAAGAAATCACAAGAACCGCGCGAGATACTCCTCGGATTCGAGGAAGATGTTGACGAGTTCCTCGCGAGGGAATCCGTCTTCCAGCAGCATCATCCAGTGATCGAAATCATCCTGAATTGTGGGAGGCCGATGAAGCATCCCGACAAAGAGCCGGATGACATAGACTGCGGAATAAGTCTTCCTTGTGAATTCTTCTGATTCAGAAAACAACAACATGACTGTTCCACGGTTGACCTGACGACTTTCCAAGAGATTGAGCCAAAATGCGTAACCTTCCGTATCCGGCTCCCGTTCGAGAACATTGCGATACAAGAGATACACATATTCTGAATCGTCCAAATCGCCGTAGGTTGACAAAAATTCAGGGGAAATGCTGAAATAATCGGAAATATCCCCGAGTGAAAACCCCTGGCCAAACTGCGCACACCAGTAAAAAAGCCCTTCGCAATCGGGAAGCCGCTTGAAATAGGCCAGATAGAGCCGGATGATGCTGGCTATGGAACTCTGGGCCTCCGGGCAGTCCATGAACGTATCAATCAACTGGGCCCTTGTCAGAAGACCGCTGTCGATCAAACCCTGCCAGAAATCGAGCCCGCTGGGGTCCGGTTCGCGACCGAGCAGATCTCGATATTGCAGCGCCACAAAAAGACGGGTATCGAATACGTCATAGACATACGTCGCTTCCGATGGAGGGACAAACACAGTCACTTCAGGGGAAATCGTGCTCATGTGGGCCGCCGTGTCAAAGGCCTTGAGTGCAAAATAATAGGTCGTCCCCTCATCGATCCCGTCGACCTTGTAAGTTCTCTCAAGCGGATCATTGAGCGAATCGTATACCGTTATGCTGTTCGTATAAACACCGCTCTTGGTACCGTAATATATTGAGTACCCTGCGATATCGGGTTCCTGGTTCCGCTGCCAGGCGAGCGTAATGCTTGCCGCATCTGTGACGGCCGGGGTTGCCAGACAGAGAATGAAAAAGAAAATTGTCAGAACTCCCAAAAAATTTTTTTGGAAAAATCCCCCGCACGCCGCAGTGAATCCACAGGGCACAGACAGGACGTTCCTATGTAACATGCCGTTTTTTATTAATTTTATTTTTTTTCCATACCTGCCAGACATTGCACGGATCTCCTGATTTCACGTGTATTCCTTTGCTGCATCTTTCGATGAGCAAGGGATATGCCCGTGCGGCTTGCGTTAGAAACCCAGTGCAAGACGTTTACATCTCCGGAACAACTCCTCGCGCCGGCGGTGCCGGGGGAGCAATTCTTGTCTCCTTCAAGGGAGAGAATTCACATGACTGACAGAAACGGAAGATTGTGCGAGATGCAGCTTCATCGCCGACAGAGCGGGGCGGATCAGCTTCGGAACCCGTATCGGGAGGGCCGTCAGAAAGAGCGATTCAGGCATCCGAAGGCACACCGATCGTCAGTTTGGATGGTTTCAACGCGGAATGGACTGCAGCGCCCTATCGATTCAACCGATCCCGCCGGGGATCGGCCGCCAGGGTTTTCAAGGGCATCTCCGGACAATGTTGCAGCCTGGCTGCTGCCTCCCAGATCGTACCGGGATGAGGCCCGAGGTTTAAGAGATTTCTTTTCCTTCACGCACAGGACGATCATGCCCCCATGGCGACGTCTATTGATAAACCAGAAAGCGGTCGAGATATTCAGTCGACTCCAAAAAAATGGAGATTACCTCGTCCCGAGGAAGGCCGTCGTCGAGCAGATGCATCCAGTAATCGAGTTCCTCCTGCTCCGGCATGCGCCGGAGAAGGCCTGCATAAAGCTGCAGCACAAAGACCTGATTTCTCGTTTTCTCTGTGAACTCGTGGGAAGAGCTGAATAGCAGCACCATGTCGCTCCTGCTCAGGAGTCCGTATTCGAGGAGATTCGTCCAGAAATCGAAACCGGCCGCATCGGGTTCCCTTTCAAAAATATTCCTGTACGCGAGAAAGGTAAACGTAGAATCGTCAGGAACGCCGTAGATGCGGGAAAATTCTTGTGTTTCAGCAAACAGTCCTCCGATTGCAGGCAAATTGTAACCAGAACGATAAACGGCCAGCCAGAAATTAAGACCGGAATAATCAGGAATACGATTGAAATAGGCAAGATACATCCGAATGAGCGATGCTGTTGAGTCCTGCAGCTCGGCAGAATACATGAGACGATCGACCATACCAGCCCGAGTCAAAAGGTAGGAATCGAGCATTGATCGCCAAAAAACGAGCCCGGATGGATCTGGTGCACGATTCAAAAAATCACTATATTGCTGACTTATAAATAAATCTGTATCAAAAATATCGTAACTATATAAAGAATCAGAGCTGAAAGTATCGGCAAAAATTTCAGGAGAAGGGCGGCTTAATTGACCGGAAATGTCAAAAGCATATAACCGAAAATAATAAGTCACGCCTTCATTAAGACCATATATTGTATAATTACGATTAACAGGTAAATTAGATGAATCATATATTGTGATGGTATTAGTATAATCGTTAGATTTTAATCCAAAAACTATTCGATATCCAGCAATATCCGGCTCCTGATTTCTATTCCAAGTCAGAGTTAATTGTGCTGCATGGAGAGCCACCGAAAAGCAAAGATCTGCAATCAATATTCCCAGGCAAAAGACCGCGATCAGCGTCAATGGGCTTTTCAGATCCGCCCTTCTGCAAATCTGCATCACTTCTCTGCCCCTCCTCATCTTGGCGCAAATGGACGGTTTTGAAATCACGGGAATCTCCGACGCCGGACTTGAAACACCCCCAAGTCGAGCTGACGGGGGCTGAACAAGTCCGGCACCATCGCAAGGACGCATCTCAGCACAGAACGTGCCAAGCCGCTCGGACGAAATGGAAAGGCACTCCGAAGGCGTGCCGGTGCGGTAGCGCATGAAAATTTACCTGCACCGGATGAGAGAATGGATGGGCGGAAATCGTGTAGTAGTCTCTGACGTCATGCAGGATAAACCATACAGAGTGCAAAACATACTCACACTTCTCTCGAAACTCGACCCGATCTCGACAGCTGTCTATACACAAAAGGCGCAAGTATGGCGCATCAAGAGGTAAGCGTTTAACGAGAAGGGGCGTACGCCTGCTTCAAGGAGCAGGGATTTTGGGAAACGGGGAGTACTCGTCTTTCTTCCGTTCTGGGTTAATGATCGGATCGAACGTCTCGACGCGGACAACCGATGTCAGTGTTGACTTTGCGCCCCAAGAAATTCATTCTTAACAGAAAAGGATAGCGTGTCTTTGGATTTTCCTGGCTCATCTGGCCTACCGTTGGTGGTCGTGAGGGTGAAAGATGTCGGTTGCTTCAAGCTGGAGCGGGAGACGGAGGAAAGTGCGGGTCTGCGTACTGATTATTGTAACAGCTCTTATGGTTTTTCCGCCATGCTTCTCCATCGTATACGGCGGGCGATCCGATTCGGTCGGTCAGTCTGGAGCGGAATCGGCGCGGAGCATCATTAGGAACAAAACAGCGCCCCATCCCGCAGCGGGAGAGATTGTCCCGGATGGAAAAGGCGCAACGGAACACTCCGCCGAGGGTACCCCGGACATCGCCACGTTGGACGATTATGTCCTTTTGGCCCTGAAGCGGAGTTCCGAACTCAGGAGCGCCTTCCGGAGATATGGGGCTGCGCTTGAGAAGGGAACCCAGGTCTCCTCGCTCCCCGATCCGAGACTCACATACGGTTATTTTATCAGGGAGGTCGAGACCCGTGTGGGACCGCAGCAGCACAAGTTTGGGGTCTCCCAGCACGTTCCATGGTTCGGAAAGTTGAGCCTCAAGGGCGAGATCGCCGACGCCGAGGCCGAAGCGGAATTCTACCGCTTTCTTTCCGTCAAGAACAAGCTCGTCTACGATGTGAAAAGGGCCTACCTCGAGCTGTCCTATCTCGACGATGCCCTGGAGATCACCGCGGCAAACTTCGAACTCCTGAAGCAGTGGGAACAGGTGCTCCTCCAAAGATTTCGTTCCGGCAAGGGCGGCCACGCCGAAGTCATTAAGGTCCAGGTCGAACTGGGAAAGATGGAGGACCGCCTTGCAGAGCTACGTGAAGTGGAAGTACCCCTGCGCGCGGAATTCAACTCGCTGCTCAACAGAGAGAACTGGAGCCCCGTTCACCTGGACGGGGACGTCCTCAAGAGAGGAACATACGTCTCTCGGTTCCTTTCCGGGGCTGCGGATCTGGATAAAGACATCGATTCAGTTCTTGCGGGCTGCAATCCTGAGCTAAAGATGCTGTCCGCCCTGATCGAGGCGAGAGAGAAGGGGATTGAGCTTTCAAGAAAGAATTTCTTCCCGGATTTTGTTTTTGGGCTCGATTACATCTTTGTCGGTGACCGGAGGCGGGCGGGGAGCGAAGGCGGAGACGATGCCGTTGTGGCCATGCTTTCCCTCAACTTACCCATCTTTCAGGGAAAGTACCGGGCCGGTGTGAGGGAGTCGGAGAGTTTCAGAGAAGCGGTTTCCGAGACATATGATGCGACGCTCTATTCTTTGAAATCAAGAACGGCGCGTTCGCTTTTCGATCTTCGGGACTCTGAGCGGCGAATCCGTCTCTTTCGTGACACCCTTGTTCCCAAAGCCTATGAGTCGATGGAATCCACTTATACCGCCTTCGAAAGTGCCGAAGCATCCTTTCTCGACCTGCTGGATGCCGAGAGACTGCTCCTCGAGTTCGATCTCTCGCTGAGCAGGGCCTATGCGGATTTTCAGATCGCCGAGAGTGAGCTTGAGAGAATCACCGGTTCGTACAGCGGCATGGGCGGCGGAGCGGACCGATGATACGGACCGGGCGAAAAAGAAACATGAACATGACAGCGACGGCAGGTGCGTTCACACTGGCCACGGCCGTATTCTTTTCCATCCTGGCAATGAGCACTCCTTGGTGCGAGTCGGCCGATACGATGGGGACGACCGGTGAGCGGCAGCACACACCCGGCCATGAAGATCATGGCGGGGAGAGCGATATCGCTTTCTGGACCTGCCCTATGCACCCTCACATCAAACTGCCGGAGCCGGGGCGTTGTCCGATCTGTCAGATGGAACTCGTTCCGGTAGAAAAGGTGCCCATGCAGAAGGGCGGGCCCACCCTTGAGCTTAGTGAAAGTGCCCGGAAGCTTGCCGAGATCGAGACGACGCGGGTGGAGCGCAGGCTTGTAGAAAAGAAGCTCCGACTTGTCGGAAGGGTGGATTTCGACGAGACGCGGCTCAAGTATATCACGGCCTGGGTCCCCGGAAGGATCGATCGCCTCTTTGTCGACTATACAGGAATTACGGTTCGGAAGGGCGATCACATGGTGGAGATCTACAGCTCGGATCTCCTGTCCACCCAGGAGGAACTTCTGCAGGCCGCGAAGACCCTCGAACGTCTGACAGAATCCGGAAGTCCGCTCGTAAAGAAGTCGACCGAGCGGGCGGTCGAGGCGGCCCGGGAGAGGCTTCTTCTCTGGGGCCTGACACCGAGCCAGGTCCGAGCCATCGAGACCCGGGGCACGCCACAAGACAGGATCACGATATACGCCCCAATCGGTGGAATCGTCATTGAGAAAAACGCCGCGGAGGGCATGTACGTCCAAACCGGCACCCGGATCTACGTCATAGCCGACCTTGCCAAGGTGTGGATTCAGTTCGATGCCTACGAGTCGGATCTTCCATGGATCCGCTACGGCCAGGAGGTGGAATTCACGACCAGGGCACTTCCGGGAGAGGTCTTCAAGGGCAGGATCTCCTTCATCCGCCCGTTTCTGGACAAGAACTCGCGGACTACCATGGTGCGGCTCACCGCGGATAACTCCAAGGGAATCCTTAAGCCCGGCCTCTTCGTTACGGGCGTGGTGAGGGCCACTGTCTTTGGGAAGGGTAAGGTCATCGACACCTCCATGGCGGGAAAATGGATCGGACCGATGCATCCGGAGATCGTAAGCGACTATCCGGGAAAGTGCCCCATCTGCGGCATGGATCTCGAAAAGGCGGAAGACCTCGGTTACGTCACGGCGGCCCAGGACGTCACCCCTCCGCTCGTAATCGCCGCCTCCGCACCGCTCATCACCGGAGAGCGGGCGGTTGTCTACGTAAAGAACCCGGATGCACCCGTATATGAGCTCCGCGACGTGGTGCTGGGGCCGCGGGCCGGCGATTACTATATAGTCGAGGGCGGGCTTCATGATGGGGAAGAGGTGGTCACCAACGGCGCCTTCAAAATCGACAGCGATCTCCAGATCAAGGGCATGAGGAGTATGATGAATCCGGAAGGCGGAAGGGCTATGGAGGGTCACGCCGGCCACGGAGGTCACTGATATGGCGGGGAACGGCTCGCCGGTAAACAGGCTGATCCGCTTCTGCCTGGAAAACAGACTTGCCGTCTCCCTGCTTGTCTTGTTCGTTATGATCTGGGGCGTCATGGTCGCCCCTTTTGACTGGGACATCCCACTTCTCCCTCGCAGCCCCATCCCTGTCGATGCCATACCGGACATAGGAGAAAACCAGCAGATTATCTTCACGACCTGGCCGGGGCGATCCCCCCAGGACGTGGAGGATCAGATCACCTACCCTCTGACAGTTTCTCTACTGGGCATCCCGGATGTAAGGACCATCCGGAGCTTCTCCTATTTCGGGTACTCTTCGATCTACATCATCTTCAAGGAAGAGGTCGATTTCTACTGGTCTCGATCCCGCATACTGGAAAAACTCTCAAGCCTCCCACCGGGTACGCTCCCCGCGGGAATAACACCGGCCCTTGGGCCGGACGCCACGCCGCTCGGTCAGATTTTTTGGTACACACTCGAGGGACGCGACCCCAGGGGAAATCCGGCCGGGGGATGGGGTCTCGACGAGCTGAGGAGTATCCAGGATTGGTACGTGCGCTATGCCCTCCAGAGCGCCGAGGGAGTCTCGGAGGTGGCCTCGGTGGGCGGCTTTGTCAGGGAGTATCAGATCGACGTCGATCCTGATGCAATGCGGGCCTACGGGGTAACCCTTCCCCAGATGATCACGGCCGTAAAAAGATCCAACGTCGACGTCGGTGCCAGAACCATCGAGGTCAACGATGCCGAGTACGTCATCCGGGGCCTCGGTTTCATAGAGACCCTCCGGGACATCGAGGAAACGGCGGTCGCAGTATATAAAAACGTGCCGGTGCAGATAAAGGACGTCGCCCATGTGGGTTTCGGTCCGGCACTTAGGAGAGGCGCCCTTGACAAGGGCGGAACGGAGGCCGTGGGAGGAGTCGTAGTCCTCCGCTACGGAGAAAATCCCCTCTCCACCATCGAGAATGTCAAGGCCAAGATCCGAGAGATATCGGCGGGACTTCCCCAGAAGACGCTGGCGGACGGCACCGTCTCCAAGGTGACCGTGGTCCCCTTTTACGACCGCACAGGGCTTATCTACGAGACCTTGGGGACCCTCAACGTGGCCCTCGTCGACGAAATTCTGGTGACCGTGATCGTCGTCGTGGTCATGGTCATGCACCTCGGGAGTTCGTTTTTGATAGCAGGGCTTCTGCCCCTCGCGATCCTCATATGCTTTATCTTCATGAAGCTCTTTCACGTCGACGCGAACATCGTCGCGCTTTCCGGCATCGCCATCGCCATCGGGACCATGGTGGACATGGGGATCATCCTCTGCGAGAACATCCTCGTCCACCTCAAGGAGGCACCCGCCGGTGAAAACCGGCTTGAGACGGTGTACCGGGCCGCATCGGAGGTCTCCGGTGCCATTCTCACGGCGGTGGCGACCACAATCATCAGCTTCCTGCCGGTATTCACGATGGAGGCGGCCGAGGGAAAGCTCTTCAAACCCCTCGCCTTCACCAAGACCTTTGCACTCTTCGCCGCCGTAATGGTCGCCCTCATCGTCATCCCACCCGCCGCGCAGGTCCTCTTCAGAGAGTGGGCGATACCGAAAAGACTCAAGAGAGCGTTCTACGTCCTCATGAGTGTGCTGGGCATATTCGCCGGAACGAGGCTCTTCCTTGCCGGCACCGCCCTCTTTCTTTTCGGGATCGCCGGTCTCTTCGGGGACGCCCTTGCCGAACGGCTGGAAAGGTCCGCTCCGCGGCTCAAAAGGTACAGGGCCTATTACTTCATGGCGCTCCTTCTCTCAGTGGTTGTGTACTTCCTCGCCGAGTCCTGGGTTCCTCTGGGCCTTGAGGCGGGAACGCTTCTAAACGTCCTCTTCGCGGCCGTCATGATCGGCGCGGCGCTGTTCCTCTTCAAGGTGTTCGAACGGGCGTATCCCCGGATCCTCCGCCGGTGCCTCGCACACAAGGGTTTGTTCCTTGTGATCCCCGTTGCGGTCCTTGCTCTCGGGGTGTTTTCCTGGTCGCGCATGGGAGAGGAGTTCATGCCGGCCCTTGACGAGGGTTCGTATCTATTGATGCCGACGACCATGCCCCACGCTTCCATTGGCGAGGCCCTTGACTACTTGAAGAAACTCGACATGGCGGTGGACGCCGTCCCGGAAATCGACTCGGTGGTGGGGAAACTCGGCCGGGCCGATACCGCTATCGACCCCGCCCCCATTTCGATGTTTGAAAACGTCATCAATTACAAGTCCGAGTATATCGTTGACAAGAATGGAAGGCCGATGGAGTTTAGATACGATTCGGCGAAGGCCGAGTTCGCAAGGGACGAGGACGGAAACCTCATACCGGAAGAAGGAGGCCGCCCTTTCCGTCAGTGGAGGGACCACATCCGATCCCCCGACGACATATGGAATGAAATCGTCGAGGTCGCCCGGATTCCCGGACTCACCGGGGCGCCGAAGTTACAGCCCATCGCCGCGAGGATCGTGATGCTCCAGTCCGGGATGAGGGCGCCCATGGGGGTCAAGGTCAAAGGTCCCACACTGGAAAGCATCGAGAAGGTCGGCTTCGAGATCGAAAGGCTCCTGAAGGAGGTCCCGTCGGTTGAGCCCTCCGCTGTGATTGCGGACCGCATCGTCGGAAAACCGTATCTTGAAATCGATATTAGCCGCGACGAAATCGCGCGTTACGGTCTCACCATCCAAGACGTTCAGGACGTGATCGAGGTGGCGATCGGAGGCAAACCCCTGACGAGGACGGTCGAGGGGAGGGAACGATACCCCGTGCGCATCCGCTACATGAGGGAGTTCCGGGATCGCATCGATACCCTGGGAAAAACTCTCATACCTGCGCGCGACGGCCAGCAGATCCCCCTGGCGGAGCTTGCAGAGATCAAATTCGTCAGAAAGGCCCAGGTCATAAAAAGCGAGGACACGTTCCTTGTGGGCTACGTTGTCTTTGACAAAAAAAAGGGTTACGCGGAAGTCGACGTGGTTCGGGAGGCCCAGGCCTATCTCCAGAGCCGGATTGATTCGGGTGAATTTTCCGTGCCGCCCGGCACAAGCTACACCTTCGCCGGAAGTTACGAAAACCAGGTGCGCTCGGCCAAGAGACTCGTCCTGGTCGTGCCTGTCGCGCTCTTTATCATCTTTATGATCCTCTATTTTCAGTTCCGCTCAAGCGTCACTGGCCTTGTTGTCTTTTCGGGAATCTTTGTGGCGTGGGCCGGCGGTTTCATCATGCTTTGGCTTTACGGACAGGAGTGGTTCCTTAATTTCTCGCTTTTCGATCTCAACTTCAGGGAACTCATGCAGGTGCGCCAATACAACCTCAGCGTCGCCGTATGGGTCGGGTTCATTGCGCTCTTCGGCATAGCCTCCGACGACGGAGTCGTGATGGCAACCTACATCAAGCAGACCATCGAAAAAAACCGCCCCAAGACCAGAGAAGAAATCAGAAGCGCCGTATTGGAGGCTGGGAACAGAAGGATACGCCCGGCATTGATGACTACGGCTACAACACTCCTTGCCCTCCTTCCGGTCCTTACCTCAACCGGACGCGGGTCCGATATCATGGTGCCCATGGCCATCCCCTCCTTTGGTGGGATGGCCTTTGCGTTGATAACGGTTTTTGTCGTACCCGTCCTGACCTGCGCCGTGGAGGAACTGAAGCTCGGAATAAGAGCGCGCAGCCGGGGCATGCTGTAGCCTGCCGCTCCCTCCCCTCGGCTGCGCCGTAGGGATCCCAACCCTGCACTCCTTGGGAAAAAATAATTGCCGTCGCACAATCCCTGGACCCCTGCGTCCGCAACAAATGCCAAAAACATGCAGTCTTTCGCGGGCTCGATATACCCTCGCCCGTGCCGTGCAGCACTTCGAAAAACGGCTCCCATCTCCCCAAACCGGAGTCGGAAGCCGGAGCCTTCCCCTCAATGACACGCGGGCACGTACCTGATCACGGGGTTCGGCCGCCCCAATACTGCACCCCCCCAAAACTGGAAAGAAAAATCGGGCGGCAAGGAGTCAAATCAAGGGTGCGTCCCGGGACCGCCCAGGCCCCCTCCGTGAGCCGGCCGGGCAAAAACCGATACCCGCACAATCTCCTCACTTCCGTCCCCCAAAAAGCAATACCCCTATAAGAAGAGAACCACGGCCTAGCCGATCACTCGGGCTTCTTGAAAAATGGATTGAAATCGACCTTTCAGGTCGAATCAATCCCTATCGGTTAGGCCGAAGAGCGCGATCTGAACATGTAGATCGCCCAACCAAGCGTGTCGCGCCCCCAACGCAGGTATGCCGCCCTCGCCTTGCTCACGCGCTCAACCACCTCCGCCAAGTCCGGATCATCTGGATGGGTACGAGCGTAATCGAATGTCCCGAACCATTGGAGGCCCTCATACCTGTCCCAGTCGTCCTTGCTGCTCACGATGGTGTGAACGAGCTCCGTTCCTCGCCGCTCTCCGGCTTCTGCATTCGAGGAGTGGCTCCCGAAGTCCCCTCGCGCGCACCCGGATGCCTCTAGGTAATCCCCTGACGGCTCCTGCTGCCAGTATGGCTCTCCCACGATCACCCAGCCGCCAGGCCTCACCATGCTGATCAGCGCTTCGAGAGTATTAGTATGCCCCCCGAAGACCCAACCGGCGCCGATACATGACGCCAGATCCAGGCTGTGCGGCTCTTCTAGTTTGAAATCCGCACCATTCATCTGAGTGAAGGTGATGCCAGCACCCGGTGCCCGCGCCTTGAGCCTTCTCTCTGCTTCGGCGATGAAAAAAGGGGAAATGTCGATGCCCATGCCACGAGCGCCATAGGTTTCCGCCAAGCGAATCAGGAACTCGCCCTTACCACACGCAATGTCAACCACCTGCGCGTTCGTCGGGAGGCGCAGAATTTCCACGAGACGCGTCAGTTTTTCCTCGCTCGTGGGATTGCATACCACATGTTCACGGTGAGTGATGTCGTAGAACTTCCATGTGTCCATGATTCTCAATCCTTCGACGGCATAACGGCGGGCTTCAGAGGCCGACGCGATAACGACGGTCCCCTGGAAGTACCCGTTGGCCTCAGGCTGCCTTGTTGAATGGCTTTATCTCCTGTTCCAAGGTCTCTTCTATCGCGTCACGTGCCACTTCAAGATCGTAACGCGCCTGCAGATCGACCCAAAATTGGGCGGTAGTCCCAAAATATCGACCAAGACGAAGCGCGGTGTCTGCTGAAACGCGGCGCTTTTCCAAGACGATTTCATTAATACGCCGCGCAGGCACGTGAATTTCCTTGGCGAGCCGATATTGACTGATACCCAACGGAACAAGAAATTCCTCTCTGAGGATCTCGCCGGGATGAATGGGGGGGAAATCTCTTTTGCTCATGAATTACTCCCGAATGGTCAACAATCTCCACATCAAATGCGTTACCGTCGCGCCATATGAAGCAGATACGCCACTGATCATTTATACGGAAGGTACGTTGGCCTGTCCGATTCCCTCTGAGGAAGCTTTGAAGAAAACCGGCCGTTAAATATCTTCTGTGCTGCCTTGCACTGAAAAAACTGGATCATGTAAAAAATACTACCGCTACGCATTAATAACGTCAAGCGTTCATATGCTCGTGAGAAGGGAAACTCCAACGGCGCTACGCACCTGCGGGCTGGGCTGTACCCCTGACCAGCGCCCCGACCCTCTCGCGCAGCGCCTTTTCGGCGGCAAGACCCATCCCAACAAGCTCCAGGCCCGGGACGCCGAACGGTTTCTGTCCCACCTCGCCACCGAGGGGAAGGTCTCCGCCTCCACGCAGCGCCAGGCCCTCAACGCCATCGTCTTTCTGTACAGGGACGTTCTGGACAGGCCTCTCCAGGATGCAATCGCCCCGGCGCGCTCCAAACGGAGCCCCAAGGCCGCCCACCGTCCTCACAGGAGAAGAGGTCGCGGGACTCCTCGCGGCGATGGAAGGCCGCCATGCCCTGATGGCCAGACTGCTCTACGGGGCTGGCCTCAGACTCCTCGAATGCATCCGCCTCCGCATCCAGGACGTGGACTTCGGCCAGAATTTCATCTTTATCCGAGGAGGAAAGGGAGCCAAGGACCGCTCCACCATCCTCCCTGAACCGGTCAGGGATGAACTGCGAAATCACATCGAGGCGGTCAAGGCCCTCCATCATCAGGACCTGACCGAGGGTTTCGGAGAGGTCTTCATCCCCGAGGCCCTGGCCCGAAAGTACCCGAAGGCGGCGAGAGAGACCGGCCGCCAGTATGTCTTTCCTGCGAAGTCCCGGTCCATCGACCCGAGCTCCGGCACAGCTTCGCCACCCACATGCTGGAACACGGGGTCAACATCCGGGTGTTGCAGACCCTCCTCGGCCACAGCGATGTGAAGACCATGGAGATATACACCCACGTCATGAACCGAGACATCCGAGGGATCAAGAGCCCCCTCGACCGGCTGGGCAGGTGAAGGGACAGCCGCCCAAACCGTTCAGTGCGTGAAACCGTCTTCCAGGTATAAAGTACCGGGGTATTTACGAATACAGCCCCTCCCCTCCCGCATCCTGCAATACGGAATTGCATAGCCCCGTATCGAGCGCCTGTCAAGCAACGCGGCACAATCCGAGGAACACCGCCGATTCACCACAGAGGCACAGAGAAAGGCGAAGGGGAACAACCAACAATCAAGAGCACAACCCGATCTCACCACAAAGACACAAAGGACGCAGAGAAGAACGTCAACCCCAAAATTCCAATCGTCAGGGCCGGGGGTACCCCAGGCCCTTCTTCTCATGTCTCCGGCCGGCACCTCCACCGGGATGTCCAGGGCGAAGGCGCGGGCGGGAAAGGTCGTATTGAAGGGCACCCCGAAAGAAAAGCCGGCGGCGGGCAGAGCCCGCCAGCCGGGGAAGGGGCGCGGGTTTTCGCATGCAGCACACGTGCCTCAAAAAAATGCTGCTGCCCCATTGAACCCCAGGGCCACGCCGTTTCCCGGGAGAACAGTCGAGATCAGTGGAAATATCTTTCCAGGATCCATGGGAAAAGATATTGTCTTTTCCGAGGTCCCGCCCCCAGCCCGATCGGGCTGCAAAGACCGCTGAAAGCCGATGCCGATCGAGATGCTCCAGACCTGCTTGCCACAGGCAGGTGCACGGCGCGAGATTCTCGAAGAATGGAACGGCATGCAGGTACGCTGCCATGACGAGGAAAAAAGAGCAAGGCCGAATATGGGGTATTTTGGGCGGCATCAAGCATAGGAGAAGGCCGCCCTCTCCTTTTTCTGCTGAAGAAGAACGAGGGGCTCGGACTTGTGGCCGGGGAGGACTGACGGTACAAGTAGCGGATGACCACGGGGAACATCAACGGTTCGAAACCAAAGGAGAAGGGGTATTTTGAGCGGCATGAGTCGCGAGGAGGCCCCCGGGCGGCACTTTCAGAAAGAGTACAAGGAAGGCGGCACCATGGAGTACTATACACGGTTCAAAATGGAATTGAGTGCGCTGGCCGGTCGGATGATGGGCGAAAAGGTCAGGATCGTCTCGGCGAAATCCCTTTCATCCGACGAGGCCATCGGCAGGCCGGATCGCACGGATTTCCCCCTCCTCAAGGGCAGGGAGGTCCTGATGGAGGCGGTCTTCAGGGGATCGAGGGGGCATGCCTTCACGGACATGCCCGGCGAGTTCCAGGGCACGCTCCGAGACATCGCGGGCCTCGCGCTCAAAACCAACTTCGAACGCGCGCTGTTCATCGCCGCCTTGAATGCGGTCATGCGCGATGCGGGCAGAGCCTCCAATACGGTGCACTGCCGGGACAAGGCCCCGCGAGAGTGCGCAAGAAGACTGCCGGCCTTCGTTTCGGGGCGTTTCGGCAGGCCCAGGATCGCCTTCGTTGGCTATCAGCCCGCCATGATCGAGGAGCTGTCGAAATCCTTTGCGCTGCGCGTGGTGGACCTGGACCAGCAGAACATCGGGGGCGAACGATTCGGTCTGACCATCGAAGGCCCGGAAAACACCGGAGACATTCTGTCCTGGGGTGATATCATCCTCGCGACGGGTTCGACCTGCGTCAACGGCACCATCACCTCTTTTCTCAACCGGAAACCCGTCGTCTTTTACGGGGTCACAGTGGCGGGGCCTGCCGCGATCCACGGGTACGACCGATTCTGCCCCTGTTCCGGATAGGTATCTGATCGCGGGGTTTGGTACAGACCCAATGCTGCAAGGCCCCGAACTGTAAACCTTCACAGGGTGCTGCAAATGCGAGGTTGCGGCTTTCACGACGGAACCTGACATGCACCGAGCCAGCGGCAAGGCTCATAAAAGAGTGCGAATGGAAGCATGACGAAAAGGGGCCCGCGGGACAAAAGATAGTCCGCCACGCCGGACATCTTGACAAGCCTTCTCATGGACGACGGCGGGCACGCAGACGTACTCCCTGTATTTCAATGCCCGCCGACAAAGCAGATGCGGTACCCTGTGAAGGCTTACCCGGATAGTCCATGGGCCCCGCGCATAAAGGACGCACGATGAACCGAAAAGGCATCACCCGGAGAAGTTTCCTCATCGGCTCGGCTGCAGCGGTTTCCGCCCTGCACGGCGCTTCGTGCTGCACCATGTTTGACGCCTGGGCTGCCCGGAAAGCGCATCCGCTGAGGATCGCCGTGGAATTCAACGACCATGCCGCCTGCGCCTACGTGGGCATGGACAGGGGGATTTATAAAGAAAACGGCTGCGAGGTCGAGGTATACGAGAGCTATATCACCGGAGCGGCCCTTGCAGGGGCCTTGACGAAAGGGAACACAAGTGCTGCATATATATGCCTGATCCCGGCGATTCACGCGTATGCAAACGGTGGTGCGCCCATCAGGGTGGTCTGCGGGACGCACCTTTACGGGTACGGGCTGGCCGTACACCCGGAGACGATAGTATCGCTGGAGGACATCGCAAAACCAGAGGTCCGCATAGGCTGTCTCCGTGAGGGAACCTCGGTGGACGCGGTCATGCACAGGACCATAGAGCGATTCGGTCTCGACGCGAGAGAAATCGTGCCGCGGGTGAAGCGAATGGGACCTGCGGCCGCTGTCATGGCCGCGAGTACAGGGCAGCTGGACGCGGTTTTCCTCCCGGAACACTGGCTCACCATGGCGGAAAGCCACGGTTTTTCGATACTGCTTACGGCCCGGGATGCATGGCCCGGCATGATCGGAAGCGTGCTCGTGGTGAGAGAGGAACGGATTCGCGACACTCCGCAAATGGTCCGCAATCTGGTCCGGTCCACAAAAAAGGCAACCGAATGGATACGCACCCATCCCAGGGAAAGCGCCCGAATTGTCGCCAGGCACCTCTCTTTTGAAAGCGAGAGGACAAGGCTGATGGATCTCATCGAAGGCAGAGAAGAATACAGTATCACCCCGGACCTTGTGGTCCGCTCCATGAAAAACCTCGACTACTCCACTGCCGTCGACGCGGGGGTCGTCCAGGCGATGATCGACAACGCCGCCCGGCTGGGCAATATCAAAAGATCCTTTGCGGCAGAAAAGATATTGGACCTCCGATTTCTGGGCTGACCATGGAAACAGCGGGGCGATTCCTCTGGAAGATCATGCCGATATGCCTTTTCGTTCTCGCATGGGAGATTGCCGCGAGGAGCGGGATCCTTGCGACGGCAAAACTTTTTCCCCCCTTCAGCTCGGTCCTCTCGGAGACCTTCGCCCTGCTCAAAAGCGGCGTCATGACCCAAAGCCTCCTGGGAACCCTGGCTCGGGTCCTTGCCGGCCTGTGCCTGGGCGCATTCTCAGGCATCGCCGCCGGAATAGTCCTGGGATGGTGGGCACCTGTCGGCCGTTCCCTGAGCCCTGTAATCAGCATCCTCTATCCCATACCCGCCCTCGGCTGGCTGCCGCTTCTTATGGTCTGGATCGGCATGAATGAGCTGCTCCCCATGGCAATCATCGCCATCGCCTCTTTTTTCCCCGTCTGTTACAACACGGCGACCGGCGTGCGCAATGTGGACCAGGGGATGATCAGGGCCGCGCACATACTCGGGGCATCGGACATCCGGACGCTCTTCGGCGTGGTGCTTCCCGTGGCTGCTCCGTACATCTTCGCAGGGCTGAGGCTCTCTTCCGGAATGGCGTGGCGCACGGCCATCGCCGCGGAGATGGTGGCCGTACCGACGGGCGTGGGCGCCCTTCTCATGAAGGCCGAGAGTCTCGTGAGGGTGGACATCATCATGTCCTGCCTTGTGGTTCTTTCCGTTATGTGCCTCCTTTTCGAGAGCGCTTTTGCTTTCATGGAAAGAAAGGTGTCCGGGGAGTGGAGGAGCAGTGTCCCGCATTGAGCTTTCAGGAGTGAACAGCCGCAAATGCCGGGACCTGAATCTCAGGATCGGGGACGGCGAGCTTTTTGTCGTTGTAGGGCCGACCGGCGCGGGCAAAACCACTCTGCTGGACGTGATCGCAGGGATCGTGGAGTATTCGGGCGATGTCCTGATCGACGGTATAAACGTGAACCGCTTCCCTCCCAGAAAAAGGGGGGTGGGTTATCTGTTTCAGGATCTGGCCCTGTTTCCTCATCTCACCGTGGCCGCGAATATCGCCTTCGGCCTGCGGGCCCAGAGGTGCGACAAGGATACCGTGACGAAAAGACCTCTGTACCTGATGGAACTGATGCGCATCGCGCACCTCTCAGAGCGCTATCCGCACACACTCTCCGGCGGCGAGAAGAAGAGGGTCGCCCTTGCGCGTTCCCTGGCCCCGTCGCCTCGCATCCTTCTCCTCGATGAGCCGACCTCCAGCCTGGACCCCAGAACGGCTGAGTACCTGAGCGGCGAACTCCACGCCCTCCTGAAAAGGTTGGGGATAACGACCGTCTACGTCACCCATAATCTCAGGGAGGCAGAGGTGATCGCGGACCGGATCGCCATCGTCTCAAACGGCGCCATCGAACGGGTGTCGGCCCCATCCGTGCCCTTTCCCCTTGGCGTGGCCACACCCGTTGGTGAATCTGGCATCAGGCCGGACGCCATGGAATCCCGGCATGGTTCCGTGACATCGCCCTCGGCGGAAAACCGTGGACACGCAAGAAGCGACCCCCCGCCTCGCCCAGTGTGATACCTGTCCCCGAAACGCCTCGAATCCGGAAGGAGCCGACTGCATATGACCGACCCGCTGCCCCGCCTACGCGCCGACCTCCAGATCTTCCCAGCGGACGTGGCCGGGGATCGGGTCCTCGTGGTGCAGGACCCCCTGGGCCTCGCCGAGGGGCCGCTGATGGTCGGGGGTGCGGCCATGGCCGTGCTCCCCTTTCTCGACGGCCGCCACAGGCTCCTCGACGTCCAGGCCGAGCTCACCCGACGGGGCGGAAGGCTCGTCTTCGCCGAGGAGATACGGAACATGGTGAGACAATTCGAGGCATGCCGCCTCCTCGACACACCCGGCTACCGCGAGGCGAGGGCCGCCCTGGTGGCGGAGTTCACACGGCGGGCGACCCTCCCCGGTGCCTTTGCCGGCGAGGCATATCCGTCGACCCCCGGGGAATTCGTCCGGTGGGCGGAAGGGCTCCTCTCCGCGGGCCCTGCGCCGACGAGCCCGACCGGTGCGATCCGGGCCGTGGTCTCCCCCCACATCGATTTCCGGGCCGGGGCCCGGGCCTACGCAGCGGCCTACGGGCCGCTCAGGGGCAAGGAGTTCGACCGCGTGGTGATCCTCGGGGTGGGTCATTCCCTCGCCGGCGGACTCCTCGCCCTCTCGGACAAGGCCATGGAGACCCCCCTCGGAACCATTTCCTGCGACCGCGGGCTCGCCTGCCGGCTCAGGGCGGCCGGGGGCAGCGCCCTCGCCCCGGATGACTTCGCCTTCCGCGGGGAGCATTCCGTAGAATTCCAGGCGGTCCTCCTGCGTCACGTGCTCGGGGGTGACGGCTTCCGGGTGGTGCCCGTGCTCGCAGGCCACTTCGCCCCCCTCCTCGAAAGCCACCGCTCGGCCGAGGAAATCCCGGGCGTGGCCAGGTTCCTCGAGGTGCTCGCCGAAGCCCTCCGGGACGAAAGCACGAGGACCCTCGTGGTCGCCGGGGTGGACCTCTCCCACTGCGGGCCGAAGTTCGGGGACCGGATCCCGGCCCGGGCCATCACGGCGGAATCGCAGGCCCACGACAGGCGGCTCCTCGATGCGGCCTGCCGCAGGGACGGGGCTGGCCTCTGGCAGGCGGAGAGGGAGACAGGCGGGCGGTTCAATGTCTGCGGATTCAGCGCCCTGGCCTGCCTCCTCGATGTCCTCCCTCCAGGAACCACGGGGAGGCTCTCCACTTACGAAACCTGGCACGAGGAACAGACGCGGTCCTCGGTGAGCTTCGCCGCCGCCCTCTTCACAGGATAGACGGTCGGGCCCGGTCCACGGTGCCTCTGCTCCTCCCGGACCGCAAGGATTTGACCTCCAGACCCGGTTCCTCTAGGCTGAAAGCAGGGAGGTGAGGTCATGAACAGGAAAATGTCCTTCGTCGCCGTCTTTTCCGCAGCCTGCATTCTGTGCCTCACCGAGGCGTCCCGAGCGGTGCTCGCCGGGCCCGCCCTCAGCGTGACCACGGCCCGGCTCACCGTCACCATCTCCTGGACAGAGGTGGAAGGGGCGGATGGCTACCTCTTCTACTATGCCCCGTATCCCGCGGCGGATCCCATCGGAGAGCTTGACGTGGGCCCCCAGACAGGACCCTTCGTCCTTGAACTCTGGCCCGAGGCCGCCTTCTATATCGCCGTCCGGGGGTACGGCGCCGGCGGACCGGGAGAGTTTTCGAACATTGAATCCTTCTCTCTTCCCCTGGTGCCCCTCCACCGGGACGACGTGAACCCTGACTGCCTGGATGGATGCTACGATGCATGCTCCGCCGCTGGAGGCGGTGTCGAGCCGTGCATGATCGAGTGCGAATACGAGTGCGGCAGCCGGGCCTACGTCGTCATAGAGAAGACCTTTTACAGCCACTCCGTGGTCCCGGGATACAGCGACGCGACCCTGGACGCCCGGGCGAAGATCTATCTCCTCCTCAACCCGACCGGTGTGGAAGACGCATACACCGTGGATTTCGCCGAGATCCATTCCCTGAGCGTGAACGGGGTGACATACTACTCGGACCGGGTTGAACGCTGCTCCGGCTCCCAACCGGGGCTCATCCCCCCCACCGGGAGCATCCTGCGGGTGTATGCGGACCGGGAACAGGGGGTCCTCTCCAGGGCCGTCATACCTGCGGTGGGGGTGACGGCCGTCCTGTGCTGCGACGGGCAGTGCGGAGAGTGGGGGGTGCTTTCCGGGGTGGAACGCCAAGTGATTCAGGCTGTGGGGGGAACTGCCGTGACGACCGTGCATTCGGGGTTCGTGGGGGAGTTCTGGGAGGTCAATCTCCCGGTCTCGAACGGTTCGGCCCGGCTCACCTACACCTGGAGCCTCTACACGCAGGACTAAACCCTTGCGCCCCAAAAAACCGGGCCAAGAGGGGGCCTCCTCCGCGCCAGGGGAGACGGGACATCACGTGATGCGCCGCAGCCGCCCGGGGGTGACCCCGGTCCCCTCACCGCCCGCGAGGACCTGGGTAAAATTCACCCCCCCGGCTGCGGGCCGGACGCCGCTCTGGATGTGGATGACCTTTCCCGATGCGTCGAAGGCCTTGACCGTCACCTCGGGCCTCCCTGCCAGGAACTCCGAGAGATCCTTCCCGGCGCAGTCGATATGGAACCCCCCCTTTTCGTCGGTGGTGGCGGTCACCTTCCTGCCCTTCACCATGATCGGTTCGCCGGAGCGGTCGAATACCTCGACCCGAACGCCGGAGACCCCCTTGCCGGTCTCCGGATCCACCACCTCGCCCAGGAGTGCCCATCCGTCCGGCCGGGGGGGATTGCGGAGCAGGCTGTCTCCGAGGTTCACGTCCCGCTCGACGTGACCGACGAGCCGCTCTAGACCGCCGATCTTCTCGTTCACCGCCCTGAGACGTACGTCCTTCTCCCCTTTCGAGGCCTTCAGGACCTCGGCCTCCCTCTTGAGGGCCGAGATCTTCCCCCGGTAGATGGGGAGCTGGCCCTTTTTCAGCTCGAGGAGATTCAGATTCAGGTTCTCGAAAAACTGCGTGAATCGAGGGTCAAGGGCCGGGATCTTCGCGCTCATATCCTCATCCTCTCATATCAATCTCTGAATGTAAGGTTCTCAAAGGCCTCGCACACCGTGGAGGTCATGACGTTGTTGGCCACCTTCCGGCGGTTTGGAAGGGCCGCGCAGAGATAGCAGTTCGTGGAGTTGTTGCCCGCAGCAACGGCCTGGGCCCCGAGGGTCATGTAGGAGAGCCTGGCTGGGAGATCCTTTCCTTCCCCGGTCAGCAGCCGGGCGAACTCCATGAATCCGTAGCCTTCCCGGAACGAGTTGTCCGCCACCACGTGGGTGAGCGAAAAAACCAGCGTGTTCAGGAAGAACCAGTCCGCCAGGGTGCGAATGAAACTCTGGTTCCCGTGGTAGAGCACGTCCGAGAAGGAGAGGATGGCATTCGAGGAGAAGATGAACTCCCACTGCTTGTTTCCGAGCTCGAGATTGCAGCGGTTTCCCTCGAAGATCACGCCGTCGCTGTTGAAGTGGTCCGCGATACGGAAGTAGGTCTCCGCGAGGCCGATCAGCGACTGCTCCGATTCCGCCGAGGCCCCCGTCGCATCCTCCTTCCCCAGGAGGAGGCGGATGAACTCCACGAGGAGGAGCACCATGACCATCGCCCCTGCCATGCTGCTCCCCAGGTGGACCAGGGAGACGGCGGCCCCGGCGGAGGTGACGGGATAGGGGCCCGGCGTGTTCATACCCTCGGAATAGAAGGTGTTCCCGGCGATGAGGGCCTTGCCGTAGCAGGAGGCGCTGAGCGCCGGACCGCTCCGGGAAACGACGGCGTTGTCGCGGACCGTGAGCGCCAGGGCCTCCAAGGGTTGAAATGGATCCAGGGAAAAATCGAACAGCGCGGTGGAAAACGGAATGACGATCCCTCCTCGGTACCCCTTCCTCTCGTCCGCCCCGATGTGGAGGATGTCCACGGGGATGTCCTTGCCGTTTCCCTCGATGCGGTTCCCCGAGATCTCGACCCCGACGCCGTGGTACAGGAACATTCCGGTCACCGGAGCGTGGTCGTTGGCCGCCCCGTTGTCCCGGATATCGTTGCCGCGGATGAAGATTCGCTCGCCGTCGGCGAGGGAGACGCCCCCGTAGGCCTTGACCTTGAGGAGTTCCGCCTCGATGGTGGGGGCGGCGTTCGCGCAGGCGGTGATCACATTCTCCTCGACCAGGAGATTGTCCGTGGTGATCAGGGGTTGTTCGCCACCGGCCGGTGCATAGAACCGTTCCACGCCGATCCCGTTAAGGCCGGCCCCTGTGATTATGTTCCGCCGAATGGTCACGCGGTCGAGGGAACTCTCGGGGTTCCCGTCCGGGCCGGCCGAGCCGAGGGTGATCCCGTTTCCGCCCGCCAGGCGGACGACATTCCCCTCGAGGAGGGCCTCCGAGGATCCTCCGAGGAGATGGATAAGGGGAGGGTCTTCACGCCGCACGCGGTTCGCCGCCGCTCCGAGTTTTTTGGCCTCCTTCAGGAGATCGCCGGTCATCAGCCCCTTCCAGATCTCCACCGGCAGGATGGGATGGTCCTCGCCGGAATATTCGCCGCACAGGCGATTTTCCACCGCGCGGCAGCGGGAGGCCTGGAGCTTCAGGGCGGTTATGGGCCCGGGTGAGACCGGAAACAGGTCCTTGCCCTTGAGGTACGCACCGAGATAGCTCCCGAGAGAAAGGGGCGAGAACCGGTTCCCCAGAAGGTCGAGTCGGGACACCGCCGGGGCCTGGGGTGCGGTCTGGTTCCGGACGCCGATCTGTTCGATGAGAAAGGTGCTGTCCGAGATCCGGACGTTCGAGGAAGGGCCTTCCTTCTTGGTCGAAAAAAAGCCGATGCCGTTTCGGCCGACGACTTCGCAGTTTTCGACACGGAGGCCCACGGTGCCCTGGACGGCGAGACACCGGCGCTCAGGATCCGTCAGGGAGAGGCCGTAGAGGAAGGAATTCTCGATGGTGATGTCCCGGCAGTCCCGGACATGGAGCAGGTCCTGCCCGTGGAGCGAAAGGAGGGCCAGGCCGTCGATCCGCACACTGCGGCACCTGCTGATGAGAACGGGACCGCGCGCCTTGGCGGCGTTGTCGAGAAAGATCCTTGTGGCCGGTCCCATGCCGCGGATAGTCACGTCGGAGAGGTCCTCGATCTTCAGGGTCAGCTTGCCGTCAAACCGGTACCGCCCCTCACGGACGCAGATGGAACCGCCGATTTTCTTCCGCTTCAGGGCTGCGAGGGCCGCCACGATCCCCTGCGCACCGTTGAAATGGCCGAAGCTGTGGACACCGTCGCCCACGATGATGGTGGGGCAGGTGATCCCTTCGCCGCATTCGTGGTCGACCAGGGGGTCGAAGAGCCGGCGGCAGTCCTCCGGGGGCTCCGTCCAGAGGACCTCGCCGTCCTCAGGCGATGTGAGCAGGGCCAGAGGGCAGTAGTGGTGGTCGATGCCGTGGCGGGCCTGAAACGCCGGCTCTGCAGTGGCCTCGTCCTGGGGCCAGATCACGTCGCCGAGGGCCGTTCGGGCGGGAATCAGCCAGTAGCCGCCGGGCTGGAATGCGCCTACTGAGAATTTGATTTCCACACCGTCCTCAAGGCCGATCCAGCCGTCGTTCGCAACAGGGACGGTTACGGTCTGCGCCCCCTCCGAATCCCACCGGCGGATCTTCGGATTCCGCGGAAACTTTGCGCGGTCGACGGAGATGGCGGCTGGGTCATCGGGATCGTCGATGGTGGCCGGGTCTATGGTGAGCACGTCCCCCTCGACCTTCAGAAGGCGGACGAGCACGCCCGGCCGGCCGTGAAGATCCCGGGTGTCGTCGGTCAGCTCAACCCAGTCCCCGGGAGAAAACCGCAGTACCCGGTCGCGGCCCGCGCTGGCGACAGTGAGGTTATCCGCGTCCTGGCCCTCCCAACCGGTGAGGACCGATCCGTTCTCCCGGCTCCACTTGAAGGTGGCCGCATCGAGACCGCCTCCATCGTGGATCTCGACCCGGTAAAGCTGGTTCTCCAAGCGCCTGTACCCGGCCTTCGGCGGCACGATGCACGGCCCCTCGTCCTCCGGGTCCGGCTCGGAGCGCGCCGCGAGCCTCCCGGTCGCGACGGCGCCCCCGGGCGCCCAGTCGCAGCCGAAAGAACCGCACTCGACGGTCCCGCCCGCCCCGCCCACCTTTTCAAGCTTGACCTGCCAGACGAGCTTGGTCCGGGTGGCGGTATCCGGACCGCCGAGGGCCACCTCGCGGATCTCCCTGTCCTCGAGGGCGGTGATGTGGCGCTCCCAGACATCGAGGTACGCGAGATAGACACCAGGCACCTTCTCGATGCCGGGGAACGGATCGTAATCCGGAAAATCCTCCTGCCCGGTGAGGAGGCACTCCGCCTCGTTCTCGCAGAGGCGGCCGTGAACGTAATACCGGCCCTTGGAGATCTTCAGATCCGAGTCCGCAACCGTGATCCTGAAGCCGGCGAGATCGCTTCCATCCGCGTCCGTCCCCGAGGGCCCGCCGCAGCAGCCGATCACGTCGCGGTGGGTGACGCGGTCCCGGTGCGCCTGGATATCGAGCTGCTCGTTCCAGTCCGCATCGAGCTGCACGCGCCCCTGCTGCATGCGGACGCTGCTGTAATGTCTCTCCCGCCTGAACGTACTCCGGGTGAAATCGCCTTTCATGACAGATCTCCTCACGTGACGCAGACAATGCCTGCCTCGAGTCCGAAGGGAAGGTATTCCTGGAGCGCCGCATCAAGGTTCGCCATGCGCTGCGGCTGTTTGAGATGACTGAAAGCGCCCATTTCAGAGCCGTCCTCGGCACCCGTGCGGATCTCGACCGCACAGGTGGGACCGAGCTGGGCATAGGCCTGGTGGCCGTAGTCGCCCGAGGTAAAAACCGGCGTGAGCCTCGCGCGGACGGCCGCCTCTTCCGCGTCATCCGCACAGCCATCGAGGGCGAGGTCCGGCTGGCAGCGATAGCGCCGGGGCGTGCGCGAATCCGAAGGCACACGGCTGAACCGCACGCAGCCGATCTGGCGCCGCTCCGCCGCCGCCGGCTCGGTGAATATGGACCCGCTCGCATCGAGGCTCCGCATTTCCGCCCTGCCGAATATCGTACTGGAATCGATGGCGACCGCGGCGCCCGGTGCGGAGACGGCGGCCCCCCCCGGGGCGTGGACGATGGTTGCATCGAGGGACAGCTCCGGCACGGTATCGGGGAGGGTGATCGGACCCGCGATGCTCCTGACCACGCTGACCTTCAGGCGGTCGTTCTGGAGGCCCGGGGTCGCGGAGGGATTGGCGTCGAGACCCCCTGTGCCCGGGGCGAGGGTGCAGTGATTGACCTCGATGCTCCCCAGGTTTCCAACCAGAACCCGCAACCGGCCTTCGACAAGCAGCCCGTCGAGGACGAGCTCTCCCGCGTCCGCCGCCTCGCCCGGGGCGGTCCCCCGTACCGAGATGTCACCGCGGATGTGGGGGCGGAGCCCGCTCGGGTCCAGGCGCCCGGGGATCCGGCGGGTGACCCCGGGCTCTTCCGGGACCGGCTCCTCGGGCCAGCCCGCCGCCAGGAGCAGCAGCCGGCTTCCCTGAGGGACCGCGACGGTGTGGGAGCCAGTCAGATCCTCCCGGTAGGTGCGGCTGTCCATCAGGGCGATGACCCCCACTGTGCCGGGCGGCTGGTTGTTCCAGGAGTCCACAGCCTCCCTGAGAGTGTTCACGATCTCGTCTTCGACCGGGGCCAGGGTCCGGCTCACACCGATCTGCCAGGTGACCTCGCGGGTGAGGGCCTGCCGGACGGAATCCCTCCGGTCGTACGGCCCGCCGCCCACATCCCCGCTGAACCCAAAGGCATAACTCACCTCGACATCGGCGGGCAGGGCGACACCGCCCAGAACGGCAAGGCGCCCGAGTACCGGGTCCACCGCGACACGCGTCTCGAAGGACGTGCCGTCCGCCCTGGTAAAGGTCCTCCCCGCCGGAGGCGTCCACCCGGGGGCATCCCAGCCGCCGAGGTCGCAGATCACGAGTTCCTCCGGCAGGAGGGGCTCCTCAGCCCTGTCGAAGAAGACCTCGATCACCGGAAGCGTGCCGAAATACGCGGTCTCGGGGGTCCCTTCCCCTCGGACCATCGCATCGCGGTACGCCTCGAGATCGTCGTACAGGGCACGCCGGCGCAGCGGGCCTGGCACGTCGATCTCATCGGCCAAATGAGTGATCTCGTTCTCGGTCCGGGGGCGGTTGAACAGGGGGACGTCCAGCCCCAGGGCGTTGAACCGGAACCGCCCGCCGGAGGGTTCGACTGCGGGCCGGGGCGTGCTGCGGCTGACGAAGTAGGACTGGAGCCGCCACAGAAAGAGACCGACGTTGGCGATGTTGTACCTGCCGCGGCCGCGCGCGATCCGCCGCACCTCGCCCGTGCGGGCCGCTGTCTCGAAGGGGGTGCCGAGAAGATCGAGACCGCTTGCGTCCCGCAGGTCCGGGGTACGCAGGTTCGAAGGGCGGATGTGGTTCATGTGCTGGGTCGCGGCAAGCAGCTGGAAAAACTCGCTTGCCCGGGACGGCCAGTTCGTGACGTCCCGGGCAAGCTGCTCGAGGACCGTCGCCGTGCCCTTCCGCCGGCGGTACCGGAGCGTGTTGGCGACGTAGGCCCGCAGGCTGTACGCCCCCCCGGCGCCCCCCACCGAGTGGAGCGGCCGCACACCCAGGAGGTCCCCGATGTAGGGCACGGCCCATTCGTCGCAGGTCTCGATGAACCAGTTCTCGTACAGACCCTCGACGTCGGCCTCGAGGGCCTCCAGTTCCGTCTCGATCACCGACAGGAGGGCGCGCAGGGGCTCGCCCTGGGCCGCGTCCCGGACCCTGTAGACGGCAGGGAGCAGATGGTACAGGCGTTCGCCGTGGGACCAGGTCATACTCTGACTCCTCAGGAGGATTCCATTTCCGTCAGCCGGATTCCGAACTCGTTGATCAGGAGGAGCTCGGCGGGGAGAAACCTCCCCGGCCTCTCCGGTGTGGGCGCCGTGTTTGGCCTGGCGGTCCGGGCCGGGAGCACGCTCGAGAGGGGGTCCCCGGCGGGGAGCCCGGTCTCCCCGAGGACATAGAGCTTTTCCGTATCGACGGCTACGACGCCCTGGACGCCGTGGATGACGCTCACCACCTCGGCCTGGGTGACGGACTGCCCGAAGGCCCGTTTCGCGAAGGAAAACCCGCCGGCAAGGGCGGACTCGATCTGGCTCTTCACGTCCTCCCACTCGTAGGCCGGGTCCATGAGCACCCTGGCGTCGAGTTCGAAGTACCTGGGCTGGAAGCTGCCGATCTCCACCGCCCGGCGGGGGTCCCGGGCCATGTTCACCGCGTCCCGGAGGTTCCTGAAGAGGTCCGAGCCGGCACGCACCTCGTCCCCGCCGGCGTCCGCAACGGTGATGTGGACCAGCTCGGTCTCCCCGTTCCACAGGGCGACGGCCTGGGCCTTGCCGATCCCAGTGAAGGCCCGGGCGAAGTCTTCGAAGTCTCTGAGGGAGACGATCCGGTCCAGGGTCAGGACGGTGAGCGGCGCGTTCTCCCGGGCGCCGTCGAGGTCCTCGGGATCGTCCGCGCCCGATGCATCGACAGGATTCGTCACCCTCCTGACGCCAAAGGGACGGGTCTTCAGCAGCGTGAGGCTGCCCGCCGCCACCTCCCCTTCCGAGCCTATTCCGCTCCGGTAGGTGGCGACGACGTTCTCCCGGCCGGTCGGCAGCCTGGCGCCGCTCTTCCCGTCCCCGAACACGACGCTCGTCCGGCCGTCGTCGTCGATGCGGGCGATGTAGCGCCGGGCGCCGCCGTCAAGGCCGTGAAGGGACTGGACCTCCTTCCACTCCACGCCGTTCACCCTCAGGGAGAGGGTGGTCTCGGTCCCGCTCGCGGTGGCGGCGGAGACGTAGGTGAGAGGCGGCCTTTTCAGCGTGAAGCGCTGGTGCCTCCGGGCACCGTCCCCGCTTCCCAACACCTCGCCCGCAACCGTCTCCCCGTGGGTGGCCTTGACCACATTGGCGTTGACGACCACCGTGTCCCGGGTGTAGCTGTGCTGCAACCCCTGGGAGAACTTCAGAGTGGTCCGGCCGTTGCTGTGGCTGATGGCGTCGAGGACCTTGATCTCGCTGCGCAGGACACCCCCCGCATCGGCCTGCCCGCCGGTCACGGCGGCGGGCCGGCCCCTGGAAAGACCGGGTGCCAGACCCTCCAGGGTGAGCTCGGTCGCGCCCTCCTCGATATCCTCGGTGATCTGGACAGGGGCGGGTTCCAGCTCCTCGCTCCTGACAAAGGCCGTGGTCCGCCGCACCGTGAAGGCGCCGTCCCTGTACGGGCTGCTGCCGTCCGGATCCCGGAGTTCGAGACCCAGGACCCTGGCGCTGATGCCGAACCCGGCGAGAGAACCCTCGACGGCCTCCTTGACCCGGTAGACCCGGTGGCCGCCCGGGCGTTCGAGGAGCGCCCAGCTCTCCGCAACGATGCCGGAGACGGGGCGATCGAGGTAGACATCCGCGTCTGCATAATAGCCGGCGGAACCAGATGTGTTGACCGAATCCTTCCAGACATCCCAGTCCGGATCGTCCCAGTTGTGGAAGGCGCCCTGCGCCTCGGTGGAAAGCGTCTTGAAATGGGGTGCGTTGTGCCCGAAGATCCCGGCCTTGTCCCGGAACACCAGGACCTTGACTGCGCCCGCTGCGGCCGCTGCAGCCCTTCTTTTGGCGTATTCCAGCACATCCATCACCTTCCAGCCGGCCATTCCCATGTACGCCTGAAACTGGGCCTCGGTCAGGTCCGCCCCGAGGACGCCGTCGAGGTGCGCCTCGTTGAACGGTTTCTTCAGACCCGAGGGGACGGGCGCCGTGCCCGCCTTGTGCGCCGCGCCTCCCTTGGCGAGGGCCTTCACCTTCATGACCTCGCCCGGGGCGGTCTCGAACCGGACCACGGTGCGGTCCTGATCCGGATCCCTCTCCACGGCCCGGACCAGCTTCCTGCGGATCTCGGAGACACCTCCTGCGGCGTCGCTCTCCACCAGGAGCATCCGATCCCCTGGGGCGATGTTCAGGCCGGCCCCCTTGAGGATGACCTCCCGGGCGTCCAGTGTGAGGTTCTGGGGCTTCGTGAGGGCGGGCCGGAGGGCGTTCCACCACACCTTGGCCTCGAAATCCAACGACGTCTCGAAGGTCTGGGGGAGTTCCCCCTCCCGGATCGGGATGCTCTGGACCTTCGTGCCGGCGGGGATGGCGGTCTCCTGCGGCGAGGTCTCCGCCTCGTCCAGGAGGAAGGCGAGATACGTCTCCGCCGCCACCCCGGGCCTCAGCTCGTACCCTATGGCCCGGGCCAGCTCCAGGACGGAAGGGCGCTCGGTGGCGGTGCGCAGATATCCCTCGTTGGCCAGGCGCTCCTGGTAGAAGGTGAGCACGTCGCCCACCACCGACCAGGCGTCGAGAAGGGCGACAGCCGGGTCGCCGCCGCTGCGGGTGGAGAGATCCGCCAGGGGCCTCCGGCCCGCATTTTTTCCGTCCGGAAGGCGCTGCCTGGAGAGTCGGGCGGTCATGCGCCTGAGAAACGCCGAATGGGTGCCGATGCGGTACGCGAGGGCGGGCCTGCCGGGCGGGTTCTCCACCGCGGGCGTCTCCGGTACCGACTCGCAGCAACCGCAGGAATCGAGCTTCGTGATGTCCGTGAGTCCGTTCACAACCCGCCCTCCATGAGGAATTCTATTTTACCGTTTTCCGGAAGACTCGGGTCGTTGTCGAGACGGGCGATCTCCAGCCTGGCCATCTCGATCATGCCCTTGTCTATCTCGCCGAGGGCCGGCCGGCCCCAGCGCTGAAACCGGTTGGGCCTGCCGCCGCCGGCGTCCGCATCGACCCAGGCCACTCCGGGCACTCGCATGGCCGCGGCGACAATCCGGCTCAGGAAGACTGGTTGGCCGAAGGTATAGTTGTCCGGGTGGAAAAAACCTCTGCCCCCGCCGGGCCGATCACCGTTGCCGAAGGCCTCGATGAGGGCCTGCTGCACGTCGCTCCGGAAGTGGCCGGAAGCGACGCAAACGGTCAGGGCGATGTCCAGCGGCACGAACCTCGGCCCGTCGATCTCGAGATCATGCCCGGCGAGACGGAACCGCTCCAAGAAGGCCCGCAACTCCTCCTCGAACTCGGGGCTCACAGGAAGCCCTCCCCTTCGGTCCACGGTGAGGAACATGGTATGCCAGCTCCCTGTCCACCGACGCGTGGCTACGGCCCTCTGGACCTCGGGATGGCGACCGGCAGCGGCGGCATAGTCGGCCTCGGTGACCGCCCGCTCCTGGGTGCGGAAGGCCTGAGGCGCATGGAGCCGAACCTCGTCGAGGGACTGCGGTCCGGTTCCCCCGCAGGCGGGAAGCGGATTGCGCACAAGCGTGATGCCGCCCAACCCGCACACCGCGTGGGCGATGGAGTCCGCTCCGACGTTCCCCGCCGTGCCGTTTCCGATGCGGTAGGAGGCATGGAGTTCCACGCTCGCGGCAGGCTCCCGGCCGTAGATGCCGTCTCCGAAACGGAGGGAGGCCCGGCCGCCGCTCTCCGTCTCCGCCACAAAATCCGGAGCGAAACGGCCGCTCCCGAGGAGATCCCGCCTGGGGGTCCAGGTCTCCCCTCCGCAGGTGAGCTCCACGGCGGGGAGGGCGCGGCGCGGGTCTTGGAGGAGGGAGGCGGCGGCGGGGAGGTCCCCTCTGTACGAAGTCCGCTGCGTGATATCCGCCTCACGAAGCCTCGGACGGTAGCGGAGGTGGCCCGAGGGAAGCGGCACGGTCTCGCCCGCGACGGTCAGCCCGTGATCGGCCATGACCACGTTTCCAAGGGCCACGCTCACGTCCTCGATCAGCCCACCCCCGACCACCGTCGAGATGCACATGGGGAAGGGCAAGGCGTCCTGAACGTGCCACTCGATCTCCACCACCGGCTCGCCCGAAACGGGATCCGTGACCGGATCTCCCGGAGTCCGGGTGCCGTCGCCGTCTTCTCCGGCCTCGGGATGCACCCCGCTCAGGCGCACCGCATGGCGGCGGGCTGGATCCGAGTCCTCCTCCTCGCCCGTCTCCGGATCGATACGTTCTTCGAAGATGAGGATGTCCCCGGGCCGCAGGCGAAGGCGCCTCCCCGCATCGTCCTTCAGGGTGGCCCGTGTGGCGCCTGCGGGCAGGCAGCACTCCTCGTCGCTCCAGGTGTGAAACCGCATCTCGTTGTGGGCCTCGTAGAGCCGGAGATCGTGCATCAGCTCGAAGGTCTCGGTCCGAAAGGCCGCCAGGACCTCCTCGAGATCGTCCTCAGAAATCACCGGGCCCTTCGGGACCCTGGTCAGGAGGCGGGTCGGTCTCCCGCTTGCGGCGTCGACCCTGGGCAGGAGCGCCCCATCCCCGCCGGCATCCACCTGAAAGGAGACCCAGACCCGGGCGTTGCAACCGTCATGCATGGGGTAATCCAGGAGGCGTGCATGGCGGCGCACGGAGGTCCGCCGCCGGGCCGTGTCGAGGTAGGCCTCGGTGGCCGCGGCGTCCTGGAAGTAGCTCAGGAAGTCGCCGGCGTAAGCGAGGATCTCCACCAGGGCGATCCCGATGTCCGCCGGGCTGCGCTCCTGCCAGTCCGGCATGATGACCGCGAGCCGGTCCAGGATCAGCCTGCGGAAACTCGCGTAGTCCTTGGCGAGATAGTCCATGGGGGGTGACGATTCTGCAGCAGGGGGGCACCGCCGCTCCGCCCTGCAGTCGAAGTCCGAGGGACACTCCACCTTGAAGGAAAAGGCGGTCCCGCAGCGGGCCGGGTCGAAGCCGGCCGGCGGGCCCGGATCCGTCGGGGAGGTCACGAGGGAGAGCACATACTGAGAATAATCGCCCTCGGAGTCGGTGCGAACCACGAGGAGAGAGGCCGGATCGGCGAGCGCCAGGAGGAAATCCCGCTCTGCGGCGATGATGCGGCCTGCGGCGAAAAGATCCGCGGCATCCGAGGCGCGGCCCGCCCACAGGACCGTGACCGGCGTCACCCGGACACCCCCCTGGATGCGGACATTGCCGCCCGCGATATCCGGGGGCAGGGCGGCCACACAGCGGACCAGCAGGGTGCGCTGGCGGGGCGAGCCCGGGGGCGCGTCCTGATCCAGCACCTCCAGATGGTCGATGCCGTTCAGGCCGCCGTGATCCTTGAGGGCCTGAAGCCGCCGCTCGTTCCTGCAAGAATACCGGACGTCCATATCAGATCTCCCTGGAAAACCGGGCGACGCCCTGCTGCTTGTTCCTGCGGAGCAGGTACTGCACCGATATGGTCAGGCTGGATTCCCGGCTCTCCACCTCCACCGACTCCACCTGGATCACCTCCCCGAGCCACTGCTGCAAGGCCCCCTGAATCATGAACTCCGTGGCCGTGGCCAGCTCCCCGCTGTTCGGGGCGAAGACGAGCTGCATGACCCCTGTTCCGAATGCCGGGCGGTTGACCCGCTCGCCCGGGGAAGTGAAGAGCACCTGCTCGATCATCTGCCGGACGTGCTCGCTCTCGGCGGCGTCGGCCGTGCGGCCGCGGCCGTCGATGCGGAACGGGTATGCGATGTTCATCTCAGACCCCCCTCACCCGCACCTGGGTGGCGACGATGGAGACCGGCGTGCCGTTCGGCACTGTGACGGCCTGGCTGTCCTGGAGGAGCACGGGCATGCCGCCGGCCCGAACCCGCAGGGCCCCGGTGACCCAGCTGGCCGTGACGCAGGGTGTGGGGACCCCTCCCGGCATGAAGGGACACCCGGCCACGGCATACGGGGCGGGCTGGGTCACGACGGGCTGGCCGCCCACCCGGACCCGCGGATCGGGGACGGTGGGCTGGGCAGGCCCGCCGTGGGCGCACAGGACGTTGGCGCCGACATGGAGAAGAAAGCCCGGCATCAGGTCACCTCCAGCGCGCCGTTGTTGACGCTCACCTGCGGCCCCATGAGGGTGATGCTCCCCCCCATGCCGTTGTCGATCTCGATGCCCCGGGCGGTGATCTCGATCTTGGCGCCCAGGATCGTCTCGATCTTGATACCGCCCACCCCCGGCAGGTCGTTCACCGTGATGGTGCCCGCTGCGGTTTTGAGCACCTTCATCTCCGCGATGGCGGGCAGGGCCGGAACCTCCCCAAGTCCCCAGAAGCATCCGCTCCAGATGGGATAGTCCGGATCGCCTCCCTCGAACTCCACCCACACATTGGCCCCGTTGGGCGGGATGGCGAAAAGGCCCACCCCGGAGCCGGCGTAGGGCACGCAGGGCATGGCCCAGCTCAGGGTCCCCTCGCCCAGGACCGCGGGCACGCTCACCTGCACGCGCCCCATCTGCTGCGGATCGATGTTGTTCTCCACATGACCCCGGTATTTCCCGAAAAACTGGCTCATGATCCGTACCTGATCACGGGGTTCGGAACAGCCCCGATGCTGCAACCCCCCGAGTTGGAAGCCTTCACAGGATGCTGCAGATGCAATACGGCGGGCACGCAGACGTACTCCTGGTACTTCAAACGCCCGCCAACAAAACAGATGCGTAGTAACTGATCACGGGGTTCGGAACAGCCCCGATACTGTAACTCCCCGGACTGGAAGCCTTCACAGGGTGCCGTAGATGCAAGACGGCGGCCACGCAGACCTACTCCCGGTACTTCAAACGCCCGCCAACAAAGCAGATGCGGTACCCGGTGAAGGCTTATCATGATCCCACTCCGGAATCCCCCGAATCCCGGTGCTGCTCACAATGCCCCCGACGCACGGCGCGGGGGAGGCCGCGAAGCAGGACGCATCCCTCGGACGCGGGCGTTTTGAGGCGGCTGCACAGGGCCACAGATGCGGGATTTTCAGCGACATCACTCATGGTATCACCGCCGGCGTGATGGACCCGAGCCCCTCCCGCGTCAGGGTGAAGTTCTGGGTATACGCCCCCTTGCGGATGGTGTGGGTCACGCTCTTGACGTAGTACAGGCCGTCGTGGCTGTACCCCGCTCCCCGCAGCCCAACCAGGCCCCTGGGTTTGAGCAGGGCGGCGTAGCGGGCGGCGTCGAGCTCCCCCGTGACCTCGACCACACGGTCCGTGGAGGCGTCGGTCTCGGCCTGGGCCTGGGTGAAGGCCTGCATGGTGTTGAGGCCGGAGCGGCGGAACTGCCGGGTTCGGGTGTGTGGCTGGGTGGCCCAGGCCGGCTGGCTCACCAGGGGCAGGCGGGTGCTGGCGAAGGTCCGCACCGGCAGGGTCTGGTTCAGCATCCGGTCCTGGACCCGGCCAGCCACGAAGGACGTGGCCAGGCTGTCGTACCGGAAGCTCGGGATGTCGGCGTTGCTGTCCGGCCCCATATTGACCGAGATGGCCTTCTGGGGAACGCCCACCCGAACCGGAGGCCCCCAGTACGCCGTGTTGGTGAGAGGGGCCGGTCCGGGCGCGATGTAAAAGACGTAGCCGAAACGCGATGCCATATCCCTGAGATATTCGAGGTCCGTCCCCTGCTGCACCGGCACCCGCTCGGTGGGGAGCGGGATGTCGATGGACGGGGGCGGGATCACCATGGGAATCAGGCCGTACTGCGCATAGCCCGCGATGATCTTGAGGGCGATGACCGCCTCGGGCTGGGCAGGGTGTTCCTCGGATCGTTCCTCGAGATCCATCATCACGCTCACGTCCTCGCCGGTCACGGTCAGGGTGGATTCCCCCGGCCCGCCGCCGGGGGAAAACTGCTGATCCGTGATGATGCCGTCCATGAGCACCTCGGGGACCGCGTTGAAGGTCACGATGAGCACCACCCGGTTCATGGGGCGGAGGAACGGGCTCGAGAGGAGCGCGTAGTCCAGGAGGTCGGCGCTCGATCGGCCGACCCGGAAGGTTATCTGGAAGCCCGAGTGCCCCTCGTCGCGGTGGCTGACCTCGGCCCTGTCGAAGGCCTCGAGCACCATGAGCGGCGCGGGCAGCGGAACGCTCGGGCCCATGAGTAGTGTCAGATGGGTACCGAGAAGGCTCATCGGTGCACCGGGACATCAACGGCACGGGGTCTCGCCTCCACGCTGCGCTGCGCTCCGCCCCCCCCGCGGCGGCCATCCAGGACCGCCCGGGCCGGAAGGCCCTCACATCCTCCCCCTCGCTCCCCGTCCTCTTCCATCCCACGCCCCCTCACGGCCTCGTGATCTGCGGGACGGCGACGCGGATGGCCGTCCCGGGTTCCGCTCCGAGATCGAAGGGATTCATCGCGTTGTTGGCATCGGCCAGGCGCCAGAACTGTTCCGGGTCCCCCAGCGTGCGGGCGGTGATCAGGTCGAGGCGGTCGCCGTCTGTCACTGTGACCTCGATGAGGAGGGGCATATCCTCGCCCCGGGGGAGAAACCTCCGCCGCACGTACGCGATTTCCAGCCCGCCGGGCGTGTTGAAGACCGCGGTTTCGAGCCCGTGGTAACGGCTTGTGGAATCAAACATGATCTCCCTCACAACAGACTGATGCCGCCGCCCGCCGCCGCTCCGACGTTTCCCGCGCTCCCCACCACCGCCATGGCCTCCTTGACCACCTGGTGCGCGAGGAACAGGGCGTATCCGGGATGGGTGACCGGGAAGTCGTTGTACGTGAGAACGCGCAGCCCGAGATTCACCGTGGCGCGGATGGGATTGAGATTCGGGTCGTATTCCTCTTCGGTTATGGTGAACTCGGTCAGGCGCACTGGCAACACCCGCTTGGCCCCCCAGATGAAGAGAGTGAGGGGCGCGTCGGCCGGGACCACCTCGATGGTGCCCACCGCCAGGAGCGCGGTGTTCAGAATCACCTGGGCGCTCTTCGGATAGAGGAGCATCTCCAAGGCCGAAAGCTGCGGGTAGATGCCCATCCCCAAGACGGTGGAGCCTCCCTGCTCGAGCTGGTCGGTGGCGTCGATCTCGAGCTCCCTCACGGTGATGGTCTCGGCAGGCGGGCCGCTCAGGCGCAGCACTTCGGACCGCGCGCCCTCCCCGCCGCCGGTTGTCTGGGGGCTGAGGCTCCGGGTGAGCGATTTCGGGTTGTACTGGAAGATGATCACGCTCGCCAGCGGGTTCAGGAGATCGAACCCGATGATGGCGCCCTTGGTCAGTCTGGGCGAACCCGGAAATGTCGTCATGGCCGATCCGCGCTCCCGTCCATATCCTCAGAAAACGACTCCACTGCAATCCCAGACAAACTCTTTGGATGCGGTGGGCGTTCCACATCTTCGTCCCTGAATCCGTCGCGCCGAAAGAGATGTGGAAAGCCTCGTGGACCAGGGTCGTGGCCCGCAGATCCACGACGTCGTGTTCCATAACTCGCCGCAGAGAGAGATCCGGACTCTCCTTCGTACACCCAGGCCCAGTCCCCGCTTCCACACGAGGCGCTCAGGCACGTGTCGCGTATCCATCCGCCGTTCACTGTCTCCCGCACCCTCCTCAGACGCCCAAAAGTCCAGCCCCAACCTACCTCTCGTCCTTCCTGGACCGCCTGCACCCGCTGCCGAAGAGGACCCGCCAACGATATCTGTCCGATCCGGTACGATATCGAAGGTCCATGGGGATTCATTCTACGCATAGCGCTCCTCCCGTTCCGGCAGGGGGAAGTCGCAGGGGCGGAATGCGAGGACCTGGATCGTATCCTCGTAGAGCCTGGTCGTCGCGGTATCGGGATCGACGAGCTCAAACCGCATCTCCAGGGGGTCGTTTCTCCCGAGAACAAAGGTGAATTCCTTGGGGAAATCCGTATCGAGAATGGTGTTCGGCCTCGAATAGTCCGGCCTCGGATCCCGGTGGGAGGCCAGGGTGGCGGGGCCGTACCGGAACAGGACACTCACCCGCGGCGGGGTGAAGGGCGCGGGCCGTGCCATGCCGGATCTGTCCACGGTGAAGTACACCTCGCAGCGGAAGGGAAGTGCCGACGTCTGGCAGACCGGCCCCTCGTACGAGGGAAGGTCGTTCGAGAGCCGCTCGTGACGGGACCCGCTCTCGACATAGTGGGTCCTTGCGCCCGGGGGCTGGTGAATCTCGAACCAAACCCTGAGTTCGTCGGCGGTCCACGAGGGGTTACCCAGGACGGTCGCCAGCGTCGGCACCGCCTTGGTGCTCCCCCGGGCGAGGAGGGCGTATCTCCTCCGGCGTTCATCTTCGTCCACCCCCGCGCAGTAACCGTAAAGACCCCGGAGGAGGGCCAGGATCCGTTCGTCCGTGCCGCCGCGCATCCACAGGGGGCAGACGTGGAGGTCGCCAACGGCGTACCAGTAGGTCCGGGCCCCCCTGTCGCATCGGCCCCCGCCCTCGGGTTCGCACTCGAAGCTGACGGAGCTGCGGAGCCGGGTGGCCAAACGGTTGAACGCCTCTTTCGCTCTGTCGATTGCGGACTGCGAAGCACCGCCGAGGTACTGCCGGTCCTGCGCGGACCAGCCTGCCGCCCCCTCGGGGGTGAGCCTGCTGAGCCGCACCTGGCCGTCCCGGTTCCAGCGCTGGGCCCTGGCCAAGGCGACCTCGAGGGCCCGTTTCCAGTCGCCGGGGCAGTCCTCGAAGGTGTCCCTGGGGGCCCGGCCCGGCGGCGCAGCCCCGGTGGCCAGGTGCCGCACGAAGAGTTCGTAGGAGGCCGCGTTGGTGAGCGCCTCCTCGGTGGAAAGGATCCTCAGGGCGCGGTCGCGGGCGTAGGCCCGGTCGGCGATGTGCGCCCCTCCCACCTGGGTGTGGGCCATCTCATGCACCACGGTGGCGCTCTGCTCGTCGGTCGGTGCGGAACTCCCTTCGAAGAACCCCTCGCAAAAGACGACCCTTTCGCGATCATCCCCAGGGACGTAGGCGGCGGCTACATCGCAGACCCGGTCCCAGGTCCCGTGACACTCCACCGCGAAGGGGTCGAGGGTTCTCATGTCGGAGCGGATGTGGTGGAGCTGCCCCCGGACGTACGCGACCACCCGGGGATCGACGCTCTTGAAATAGCGGTTGTAGGCCTCTCTCACATCCCTGGTGGCGCCGGCGTCAGGCGCACCCCTGTAGGCGTCGATCCGGCCGACGACGCGGTCGAGCCAGTGGAGTGCGCGATCCGCTGCGAGGCGCACCTCCTGGGCCTGCCCGAGGTCGCAGGAACCCCGCAGGGTCGTGGTGACGGTTGTCTCCCCTTCGCTCGTGGTCGCCGTGCGCACCCGGGCGTTGGCGATCCGCCGCAGCTCGTCCTGGTTCTCCCTGACGTCGTCCTCCCCGAGCTCGGCGAAGAGGGTGTCCACAAGGCCGTCCCGCTCCATGGCGGCAACGGTATCCCGGAGATCCTCGTCCGAAAGCCCGCGGAGGACCGTGAGGGCGTCCCGGGCCTCCTCATCGGTCACCGCCCAGTCGAACCCCCAAAAGCTCCGGGTGAGATCCCTCCGGATCCTCGGAATCTCCGGAGACACCCGCCTCTGGAGCACGGCTGCCCCCCCTCCCGGGACACCCTGCTGGATGGCATGGCTGAGCTCGTGGGCGAGGAGTCGGCGTCCGTCGGTGCTTTCAGGCCGATACTGGCCAGCGTCGAAGACGATGTCCCGTCCGAGAGTGTAGGCGCACGCCCCCACGGCTTGCGCGAACCGGGCCGCATCCGGTCCGTCGTGGACCCGGACTGCGCTGAAATCGTAGCCGAAGCGGGGTTCGAAAAAGGCCCGGACGGAAGGAGAGAGATGACGGCCCGCCCCGGGGGCGGGGCAGCCGGGGCTTTCCTCCTGTCCCCCTCCCGGTTGAAACGCCGGCTCCTGCATGCGCATCACCAGTTCGGCCGCGCGGTCCGCCTCCTGTTCGAGGCGGTCGTCCGGCCCGCCCATCACGAGCTTTGGACTGAGCCGGAGCGGGCAGAGGTGGCATGCGCCTCCAAAGGGGCAGAACTGCGGGGTGGAGAGACCAAGGGGGCAGGACTCCGAGACGGGTCCCGCGGCATGCGTATCCGACGCCGGATAGACCGGGACGCGGCCGAAGTCGTGACCGGGGCCCGACACCGGCGTCACTGCGGGACGGATGAGAGCTGCGGCGTCACGCCGTTCTTCCGCCCCGGGGCGCAGGCTCGGGGGACGCGCCAGGCCGGGACTCCGTGCGGGGACCGCGGTCCGGATCGCCTTCGCGGCCTTCATCGCTTCAAACCTCCGTAGACGGACCTCGCCACCGCAGCCCCGATCTCGTGCCCCCCCGAGGCAGTAGAGACCTCGAAGGTCCCACCGGCCAGACGGGGGACGTCCCCGCCCCGAAGAAGGGACTGCGGCAGGCCGCCCTCCCCCAGGAGGCGGGCGAGTTCGGCCTCCACTGCAGCCCCTATGGCGGGACCGTCGCAGGGGCCGAACCCGTCCAGTATCAGCTCTTCGATATGAAACTCGACCTCCCCCGGTCTCATCCCCACCCCCTGATCTCCGCCTCGGTCAGCGACCGTTCGAGCTTGCCGTATTCCGTCCGGGCGGCCCGGAGCACGTGGTCCATCCCGACGGGTTCCCCGGCCTCCGCCGCGAGAAAGGCGGCGTGCAAGGCAATGTTTCGGATGTTCCCGCCCGCCACGGTGAGCCGGGCGAGCCTCTCCGGGTCCAGGCCCCGGCGAGGCATGTCCGGAGGAAAGATGCGGCGCCAGATCTCAGCCCGCTGGGCCCAATCCGGAAAGGGAAATTCCACGACGAAGCGTATCCGCCTCAAAAAGGCCGGATCGAGGGCGTTCTTCATGTTCGAGGTGAGGATCGCCAGCCCGCGGTAGGTCTCCATACGCTGAAGGAGATAACTTACCTCGATGTTGGCGTAGCGGTCGTGGCTGTCCTTCACCGCGCTCCGCTTGCCGAACAGGGCGTCAGCCTCGTCGAAGAGAAGGATGGCCCCCCCCTCCTCGGCGGCGTCGAAGACCCGCCGCAGGTTCTTCTCCGTCTCGCCGATGTACTTGTTCACCACCTGACTGAGATCGATGCGGTAAAGATCCAGCCGGAGCTCGCCCGCAAGCACCTCCGCCGCCATGGTCTTGCCCGTTCCGCTCGCCCCGGCGAAAAGCGCGCTGATGCCGAGACCCCGCGGGCCCTTTGCGGCGAACCCCCATGTCTCGTACACCGTCATCCGGTGCCGGACGTGCAACGCCACCTCGCGAAGGATGCGGAGCTGGACCTCGGGCAGAACGAGATCTACCCATCCGGCAGCGGGGGTGATGCGCTGTGCCAGGTTCTCCAGCCGGGGCCTGGCCTGGCGGCGGCAGGCATCCCACAGTGCGGCGGCGATGTCGTCCGGCAATCGGGAGGCACCCTTGCCGCTTGGGGCCGCGGGACCGAGGGTCTCCGCACAGACGGCCCGGATGGCCGGGCCGCTCAGGTCGAACTGTGCCACCAAGGCGTCCACCTCGCCGTTGAGCGTGGAGGCTGCAGGGCCCAATCCCTTCACCCACACGCGCCGCTGCTCTTCGGCGCTCGGCCTTCCCATCTCCAAGGTCACCACCGGGCGGTTCGAGAAACCCCGCCGCTCGCGGCCCGCCAGGACCAACGCCCCCCGGGCCGACTCGACGAACCGGGCCAGGGCCGCCTCGCGGCCCACGTCGCCGGATTCCGTCTCCTCGCAGTTCATGAGGAGTGCGCTTGAAGAAAGGGCCGCCTCGCGGTCCCAGAGCCGTATCAGGGCATCCAACTCCCGGGGATCCGAGGGGAGAAAATGCGCCTCCATGCGGTGCAGGTCTAGGCCCACCATGGCGCAGGCATCGGCAGCGACGGCCTGCCGGGTCATCCTGTCGCCCCCGCAGAGCTGAACGGCAGAAAGAAGCCCGTCGCCAGCCGCACCGGACCAGACCGCCGAGAGCCGTTCCGCCACGGCCCTGTGGGACAGCACGAGATCCGCCGTACCCCGCACGGGCGAGATGAAGGCCGCAAGCCGGTCGTCCAGATGTCGCACGCCGGTGAGATAGTGCACCACCCGCTCGTCGATCCGGAGCGGACTCATGCAGAGCCCCTCGCCGGTCCCCACCTCGATGAGACGCCAGTGGCGCAACGGGGCGGCGGGGGAGAGAGCGCTCCAGTGAGGTTCCGGGAGGGCCGCCAGGGCCAGGCTGAAGGTCGGCCAGGGTCGCGCCGGGTCGCTCTGAGCCGCGGAACAGAGCGACGGGAAGGAACCGTCGAGTTCCGTGCCGGCGCAGAGGAGCAGGATCCCTCGCTCGAAGGGTGACAGACCGAACATCCGGCAAAGGGTCTCAAGGGCCGTGGGGACGGGAAGACCGGCCGCGACGCTCCGGTCAGGGACGCACGCGGAGGCAAGGCCAGCCCCTTCCTCCGGACCCGGGCTGTCCGTTCCGGCGACCGGAGGGCCGCCCTGGCGCGCCGCATGGCGCTCCAGTGACCGGCGGACTTCGGCCAGAGCCTCCATAAGAAAGCGCCGGTTCGCCTCGTGCCAGCCGGTGGACCCCGCCGCGCTCATGGAACCGTCACCCTGGGGGCCGCATACCTTGGGTTGTCAGGGTCCGTATCCAGGGCGAGCGGGCTTTCCACCCCGTCCACCCGCACGCGCACGAGATACTCCCCAGGCTCCACGCCGGTCATGGAAAAGGTGACGGAGGGGGTCTCGTCCACGTCCTCGTCCTCGATCCCGTTGTCCTTCGGGGCGTTGAAGGTGTACGCCCGGGCCGCCCGGTCGGGGAGGGGATCATACTCGTTGAGCAGGAGGACCACGCGCTGGGACCTGCCCACCGCCGGGTCGAGGGTCGCAATCATCTCAGACGCGTCCGGCGCCAGAGCACCCGTGACCACGGGCCGCAATACAAAGGCCGCGGCGTTCGACTCGACTCCACCGCGGGCCACAGGGGGGAGCCCCATCGTCCTCTGATGCACCACCTGCACCGCCTGCACGCCTGCCCGGAGCGACCCGGCCGGGAACGGCGGCGAGGCGAGAAGAAGGGCGATCTCTTTGTCGCCCGTAACGCCGGAGGCCGAGTCCACATCGATCTCGCCGATCCGCACCAGAGTACTTTCCCCGCGCAGCCCCTTGCCCGCGATCAGGAGGGTGCTGCCGAGGATGATGGGCTCTCCCTCCCCTGCCTGCGAAAAGACCCGCTCGATCAACGGCCGCCGGAACGGCACGGTGGAAATCAGGGGGCGACGTACCGGAAGGGCGCTCTGGGGGGTTCCCTGGGCCTCAATGAGCACCACCGAGGCCTGGTAGGCTGCGGAGAGAGCGTAGGGCGTCTGAAAAAAGGCGGACCAGAGTTTCGAGAGTTCCTCCAGGTTGAGGGGGATGGGCGAAAGCCTGACCGCCTCAACGGAATCGGCCAGATCCGATCCTGCCAGATAGTGGCCGCTGTCCCCGCCGGTGACCGCATTCACCGCGGCCCGGATCATCTCCCTCGTGAGGACAGGCCGCGCATGAAGGACGCTCACGGCGCTCCCCAGCAGGCGTTGCGGCTCCGTCTGGAGCTCGCTCCCGTAAAAGGTCAGGAGATAATGGAGGTCCAGGGCGGCCTGCGGGCACCTCGCCATGGTCCCATCGGGGCGCCGCGCGGGGAGATCCTCGTTCCGCCACGCAGCATTGGGGAGGGCCTGATAGAGGTACACATTGATCCCGGGATTTGATATGCCGTCCGCCGTGTCTCTGGGGCGGCCCGGGGCGGCGGATGTCCCGGGCACGGCGGCCTCCGCCGCCTCGCTGAGAAGCTGGCAGAGGGTGACGGTCACAGTGGCGACGGCAAGGGAGTTGCTCATCGTTCCCCCCTGTCGCGCCGCCCGAGATACTTATCCAGGGAGAGGGCCGGGCCGGAGCGGACGGAAGGGCTCCGCGGCACCAGGGAGGCGGGCGAGACCTTCGCCCGGATCTCGACGCGGCCAATAGTCACCCGGATGACCGGGGGCGGCGGTGGCGGCCCGGCTTCCCTGCAATCTCGATCATCGAGGAAGGACCCGGTCGGATCCGGACCGGGACGGACGACCTCGGGGACGGGCCGATTCCCAGGCCGGATGGCCCCGGGCTGGATTTCAAAGACCTCGGCCGGGCCGTAAGGCGGCCTTTCCGGAGCGGGACGTGCGTACGATCCCGCCCCCGAGACTTCCATCCGGTGGCGGGCCGGAGGCTCCAGAGCCGCCTCCTCCCTCATGGAAGGGGAGGACACCGGCGGAAGGCCCCTGCGGGAGGGGACCTCGCGCCGCGGCGGCTCGGCACTGGCCGGACGGGGGGCGGGAGCAGGGGATGCCTCGCCGGCATCAAAATCCGAAGCCGCGTGCGGCGCCATGTCCCCAACCGGCGCCCAGCCGCCCTCTCCGGTACGCGCCCCTGATACCGCTTCGGTGCCGGTTGCGGAATCCCATGTGCGAGGGTGCCGGACATCCAAAGCCACCGAAACCGGTTCACCTGGTCCCTGCTCCTGCTGTACGCCTTGCTTCCTCTGCGCAGCATCCGAGGGCGAGGCCGGGCCGGAGCCGGCGTCCCCTTGAGGAAGGGCGGACGGCAGTGGGGCGTACGGAGCCCGGATGTCCCGTACCCTCTCGACGCCGCCAACCAATTCCGACCCGGCCGGGGGCAACAGGGCAAGGGCCGGGGCAAACTCCGAAAGGATGCATGGCTGGACTACCCGCGTGCGTCCCAGTGCCCGTTCAGCCAGGCGGGTGAAAAAATCCCGCATCAGGTCACCATTTCGAGATACGCCTCCCGCCGCCGGGGGCTCATATCCAGGATATCCGCCTCCCGCCACCCGTAGGCCACGGCCAGCGTGTGGACCTCGGAAAGGAGGCGTTTTGCCCGGACGGCGATTTCGGTCCAGAAAAAAGCCGCGATGTCGAGCAACATGGGCCAGCGATGGCCGCATTCCGGGCAACGGAGGTCCAGTTCAACCTCGGGCATGACGTCATCCCGCGCCACGTGCCTTCCAACCGCCTCAATCACCGCATCGGGGAGGGTCTCCGCCTCGACCTCCGTTTCGCCCCTGCCGGCCTCCAGGACGCAGCGCCGGATCAGAAGCGCCCGGGCCCCGGGAACGTCTTCGCAAGAGGCCGCTGCCGCGAGATCACGGCTGTCGGGCAACCGGTAACGGACCAGGAAATCGCCCATCGCCAGGGTCCGTTCCCTCCCCAAGGTTCTTTCCCCTGCAGGGGGACGGAGGTCCTCGACTACCAGCGAAAACTCCAGGCCTCCGCGGCACCGGGGACACTCGGTATAACCAGCGAGCCTCGGGCCGAAGGTCAGCTCCCGCAGGGTCAAGAGGAGCGAATCCCGCTCGCCGAGGCTGATCCCCTTCAATTCTTCCCCGCTCATCTCCGGACAGGCGGCGGCGAGGAGCGTCACTGCCCTTTCAACCGGATGCTGGTCCTGCCCAAGCTCCCAGACCCGGAGGAGGCCGTGGTCCGACAACGGACGCATGCGCTACTCCGGCTCGGTGAAACGCGGCTCATCGGGCTCGCTCACGTCATAATCCCGCTCCCAGCCCTCGTTCTCGAGTTTCAGGGTCTGGATGGCCACGGCGTTTCCGCTTGCGTCCAGTTCCGGAAGGGCCTGGTACTCCGACACCCAGCAGCGGTAGATCTTGTAGGCGATGGCGACCTGGCCCGCCTCATTGTACATCTCAATGATGACGTCCTTGCGGAAATCCTTGAGGGAGACCTCGGACCCGAGCCCGGAATTGAAATTCCAGACCTTGTTCGCCCACTTCTCGAATTCGGTGTCGTGAGTGACGCCGCGCTCCAGTGTGACGGCCTCGTATTTGTTTTGGCCCGGAGACTTGCGCTCGGTGCTCGGATCGCCGCCCTCCCTGTGGGTCACCACCTCGGTGGTGCGCTTCAGGGCACCAACCTTGCTCACCCCGGCCACATAGCGCCCGTCCCACTTGACGCGAAACTTGAAATTCTTGTAAGGATCAAACCGTTCCGGATTGACGATGAATTGTGCCATGCTGGCCTCCCTCAGGTCTGATGCCGCTCGAAATATCCCGTCTGCGGCGTTGCTCCTTTTCCCTCGTCATGGCAGCGTACGCTCAAGTACGCTTCATGCCTTGAAAATCTTGCGCCTTGCATCTGAGTCATTGCGAGCGGCATACAGATTTCAGCGTCTTTTGCAGATCGATCAGGTCTGAATTTCCCCGGCCATCTGCCGGATCTTGATGATGACGAATTCGGCCGGCTTGAGGGGGGCGAACCCGACGAGAATGTTCACGACGCCCTGGTTGACATCGTTCTGTGTGGTGGTCTCCCTGTCGCACTTGACGAAGTAGGCCTCCCTGGGAGCGGTCCCCTGGAAGGCGCCCTGGCGGAAGAGATTCTGCATGAAGGCCCCGACGTTGAGGCGGATCTGGGCCCAGAGCGGCTCGTCGTTGGGTTCGAATACCACCCACTGGGTTCCCCGATAGAGGCTCTCCTCAATGAAAAGGGCAAGCCGCCGCACAGGGACGTATTTCCACTCCGAGGCAAAGCGATCGGCGCCCGCCAGGGTGCGCGCGCCCCAGACCACGTTTCCGTACACAGGGAAGGTCCGGAGGCAGTTGACGCCCAGAGGATTGAGCTGCCCGTTCTCGCCGTCGGTGAGCTTCACCGTGAGTTCCCTGACCCCGGTGAGCCTCGTATCCTGTCCTGCGGGAGCCTTCCAAACGCCTCGCTGGGCGTCGGTGCGGGCGAAGATACCGGCCACGACGCCGCAGGGGACGAATTCCTCAAGGAGGTTCTGCCTCTCGGGATCGGCCATCTTGACCCTCGGGAAGAAAAGAATCGCATTCTCATCCCTGAGGTCCAGGCTGTCCACCCCGGTGGCGGCGTCCGTGACGTCGGAGACGTCCCGCCACGCCGAAGGCGGGTCTACGATGAGCATCGCCCGGCGCTTCTTGCAGTACGGAAGGGCGTCGTCTGTCAGTACGCTGATGCCGATATCTTCCACCCGGGTGCGGGGCGGAATGCAGAGCAGGTTGAAGAGGTCGGTCTTCTCCAGGGCGTAGATGCCGGTCTTGGCGGATTCGCTCCCCTGATAGTCCTCATCCTCGAGATCCGCCCCGTCGCGTCCGCCTGTAAGGACCGCCGTACCTTCGGCAGGCTGAAAGTCCGGCACAGCCGCGCCGACGTTCACCAGGTCGGACTCCTGCTCCACGACCTTTCTTACAAAGCGGGGGGCCGACGGGTCCGTGGAGACGTTGCGGAAGGTCTCCGAGGCCACCACCTCCGTAGAGGACGGGGCGGCGAGTTCGTCCACGGTGAGATTGAAGAGCCGGGTGTCGCTCGTATCCGCAGTGTCGTGGTCGACCGTGGCCCGGAGGCTGTTGCCCCAGGCCCCGGCGCTTGCGGCATCGAGATCCAGGCCTCCCACGGTCACTGCGGCCGTTGCTGCATTGTTCGCCGGATCCGCGTCGCCACTCCGCACCACCCGGACGACGATGGCATCGCTCCCGCCGCTCATGAAGTACTGGCGGACCGCATAGCTCAAGGTGCTGTGTATCCACATTCCGCCGAAGCTCCGTTCGAAGTCGGCGAAACTCTGGATCCGGACCGGCTCGTTCACCGGGCCCTTGCGCGCCCGCCCGAGGAACGCGGTGATCGAGGTGGCGACACCGACGACGGTGCGCACACCGCTTGGAATCTCTTCGATGTAAACGCCGGGATATGTGGTTGTCACGGGCATGGGGATCCTCCTTCGCAGCTCTCGCCGCCCGCCGAGGGCGCCGGGGCCGGCCTACGGACTCGTTGTCACCATCCTGCCGACGAGTATCTGGATGGACGCATCGGCGCCCAATGTATTATAGAAGTACAGGGTGTTCGGCGGGGCCCCGAGCAGTCCCACCGCCCCGTCTCCCATGAGGAGCTGCAGTGCATCTAACCTGACGCGTTTGGCAGGATCGGCCTCGGCCGCGTTGACGCTGTATGTCAAGCCGTCCCCATACTGATCCGAGGCGATGAGCAGGAACTGCACCTGGCCCGCGCCGCCCGGCTGAATTTCGATGTCCTCCCCGCTCGCCCCAGCCGGAAGATCGACCTCTATCTTGTCGTAGGCCTGCACGGACACGGTGTCGGATGCCGAAATCTTCGGCCCTCCGGCCACCTGGGCATTGAGTGTCCACGAAATTTTCCCGGACATTATCCCCCCTCCTCTCTGCTGGACTTAGACTCCAGATTCGCTCACCACGGCGGCGGAAGGAAACCGGCCTGGGACGCGGATCAATCGCCCGCCCAGATTCCCTTCGTCCTGCTCCAAACGGCGGAAGCCCTGCCGAACCCTCCCCAAGGCACGGCACCCTCCCCGCACTGGAAGAGACCGTCCTCTTTCAGGGATTTTTGCAGATCGATCACCCCCTTGTTTTTCGGTGGTAGCACCTGTGACAAAAATTGTCAATGGAGGGCAGACAGGGGTCCGGGAGGGAGGCACCAAGCGCCCCGGAGAGGTAGGCGCGGACGCCAAAGGGCCCGGCGAGCGGTCCGTTCCGGAAACAGAGGGGATGAGGAAGCGAAGACGCTGGATGAAAAGAGGCGCGCAAGAAAAGGGGCGCCGGCGCGAAGGAGAGCCCCCTCCACGCCGGCCGGAAGACGCCGGCCCCCCTGGTTGTCAAACCGTACGGCTGCCGACGATGGCCACGGTGGGTCCGGTGCAGCGGTTGAGGACTGTGGTGCT
>Ga0209270_1000241_pt1 | contig 134383 bp, 118 predicted proteins | sample MTBAKSrepl1MetaG_FD_187456 | JGI IMG/M metagenome (GOLD analysis project Ga0209270, IMG submission 187456) | Enrichment culture microbial communities from Arthur Kill intertidal strait, New Jersey, USA, that are MTBE-degrading - MTBE-AKS1... | ecosystem: Environmental > Aquatic > Marine >... | reverse complement strand
ACGGAACACGGAACACGGAACACGGAACACGGAACACGGAACACGGAACACGGAACACGGAACACGGAACACGGAACACGGAACACGGAACACGGAACCCCACTCACGCTTCGTCCGCCAGCCCCCGTTCCCGCAGGAAGCCATCAACCAGCGTTCCCAGTCCCGGCTCGCCCGCCTCGGCGAACTCGTAGCGGGCGCGCACCACCGGCTTGTCCAGCTGCAGCAGGGCGCCGAGGTCGCAGGGGGTCGCGGCCACCACCACCTCGGCTGCCGCGGCATTGATGGTGGCTGCCAGCGCCCGCAGCTGCTCCGGGTTGTAGCCCACCGCCGGCAACACGGGACCGATGTGGGGATACTGGTCGAAGACCGCGGCGATGGCCTCCGTCGCGGCGCTGCGCGGATCGACGATGGTCGCCGCCTGGGCCCGGGTGGCGGCTACGAATCCAGCGCCGTAGGCCATGCCGCCATGGGTGAGAGTGGGCCCGTCCTCCACCACCAGCACCCGCCGGCCGTGGACCGCCTCCGGGTCGTCCAGCGTGACTGGAGAGGCGCCGCGGATAACCGCCGCATCGGGATTGATCCGCCGGGCCGCCTCGGTGACGGCCTGGATGTCGGCGTCGGCGGCGGAGTCGACCTTCGCCACCAGGATGATGTCCGCCATCCTCAGCACCGCCTCGCCGGGGTGGTGGCTGGTTTCGTGGCCGGGCCGGAGCGGGTCCACCAGGACCACGTGCAGATCCGGGCGCAGGAAGGGAAAGTCGTTGTTGCCGCCGTCCCAAAGCAGGATGTCCGCCTCCGCGCCGGCCCGCTCGACGATGGCGCCGTAGTCCACGCCGGCGTAGACGACGCTGCCCAGCGCCAGGTGCGGCTCGTACTCTTCGCGCTCCTCCACCGTGCAGGCGGCCGCGTCCAGGTCGGCGCGGGTGGCGAAGCGCTGCACCGCCTGCCGCTCCAGGTCGCCATAAGGCATGGGATGGCGGATGACCGCTACCCGCAGGCCACGGGACTTGAGTCGCTGGGAGAGCCAGCGGGTGGTCTGGGACTTGCCACAGCCGGTGCGGACCGCCGAGACGGCGATGACCGGCACCGACGCCCGCAGCATGGTGCGTTCCGGCCCTAGCAGGAGGAAGTCGGCGCCGTTGGCCAGCACCACCGAGGCGGTGTGCATCACGTGGGCGTGGCTGACGTCGCTGTAGGCGAACACCACCTGGTCAACCTCCTCCCGGCGGCACAGCGCGGCCAACCCGGCCTCCTCCACGATGGGAATGCCCTCCGGGTAGAGGGGGCCGGCCAGGGCGGACGGGTAGCGGCGCCCGGCAATGCGCGGTATCTGGGCGGCCGTGAACGCCACCACCCGGGTGCCGGGGTCGCCGCGGTAGATGACGTTGAAGTTGTGAAAATCCCGGCCTGCGGCGCCCATGATCACTACCCGCACGGGAATGTCCCCCCCTGCCATTGCCGCCTCCCCGGTCCGTGGCCCACTAACAGTCTAGTGCAGTGTTCCACGCCTGGAGGGACTTTCGGCGAGTCACTAGCCGATCAGGCGTACCGCACGCCTGCGCGGGAATGGCAGGTCCTCTTTCAGACAGGCGCAACGCCGCGCGCGGTCGGCCGGCCGCTCACCCCCGGGGACGAAAAAAGCCCCCGCATCGCGGGGGCAGGTCGAGGGAGGAAAGGGTCGTTACTGCTGCTTCAGCTCGGGGTGTTCCAGGTAGCGCACATCCTTCACCGACAGGGGCAGCGGATTGACGTAGGCGTAACCCTGGGACTGGAGGGAGGCGATCTCGGGGAAGCCCGCGGGGACGACGGTGATGAACCCGTGCATGTCCTCGGCGCTGAAGCCGGCGGCCCGCATGGCGTTGTTGCACATGCGGAACTCCACCCCCTGCTCGGCCAACGCGGCCATCTTGTCCACCACCGGCTGGTATTTCTCGTAGTTCTCCTTGGCGAAGACCCGCAGCTCCGGCCCGTGGGTCACCACCACCATCTTTCCGTTCAACTGCTTGGCGGTGTTGACGACGAAGTTGTAGAGGATGTTGAGCTTGGCCGGGTCCTCGTAGTTCACATCGAAGACCGCGTTGATGGTCTGGTACTCGTGCATGTCGGTCGCGGCCGTGCCGTAGGGGGCGAAGCCCTCCGCGGCATGGGCGGGCCCGAGGGCGAGAAGGAGCGCGGCGGCGGCCGCAAGGGTGCAGGTTCTCTTCATCTGGCAATTCTCCGTTCAATCACGATTGGAGAGGACCGGTGGCATGTCCCCTGTATCAGGCCTGCCCGAGGGGCGGCGCTGTTGCGGCATCCCGCCTGTGTGTTCCCTTCCCTGGCCGGGCCGCGGGCGGCCCGGAAGCCATGCGTTCAGTTCGCGACCCGGTGTGCCAGCCAGGTCTTGAGGCGCCCGGTCTCACGGACGATGGCGCCGGGGTCGTGAAAGGCGTTGCCCACCAGGCTGGCGCCCTGCAGCGCCATCACCAGGTGCTCCGCATCGCCATCCGGATCGGTTGTAGCGAGAATCCGGAACTGTTTTTCGCTCCATTCCCGCAGCAGCAGCAGCGGCCTGGCCGCCAGCCCGGCCATCCTTGCCCCGGCCCGCGACAGCTCGTAGCAGAGGCTGCCGATGGGGCAGCCGTAACGGGCATCGATCTCGGAATCTTCCCGCCAGATATCCACCAGGGCCTCGAGGCGGGCGAGGGGCGGGCGATCCTGCTCCCACGCCTCCATGCGGCGGGTCAGCTCCACCATCCGGGCAGCGATGATCTGCTCGACCATGCTCTCCTTGGTGCGGAAGTAGTAGTAGATTCCGCCCACAGGAACATGGGCCTCCCGGGCGACATCCGCCAGGGTGGTGAGGTGATAGCCCTGCCGGTGCACAACCGCCTCGGCGGCCTTCAGCAGGCGTTGGTGCCTGTCGATGGAGCGCTGTTGTCTGTTCATGAATAAAGTAAGTTGACTGACTTAAATAAAGGCCGGAAATCGAACCCTGTCAAGGGCGGTGCCGGGTTCGGCCGCTGCCGCACCCGGGAAAGGGGTGCCCAACGGGGGCGCTTCCAGGATGGAGCGGCGTGGCCGCGCCCGTCACGGCTTTCTCCATGCACCGGCCATGGAGGCGGTATGGCCGCCCCGCGGCGGTGATCCGTTCAGGTATCCGTGCCCCAATCCTCATCGTCCGCAAAGTCCTCGTCGGAGGTTTCCGGATCGATGGGCTGTTCATCCTCGAGGGTGGCGGCAAGCGGCTCCGCGTCTTCCCTCCGCCGGGCGGCGTTCTGACTCGATGAGGCCAGCCGCACCCGCAGCTCCCGGGCCCGCTGATCGGCCAGCAGAGACGCCCGCGCCGTCTCGAAGTCGGCCAGGGTGGCATCCAGGTCCTGGAGCGTGTCGGATTCGACCCAGCGCACCCGTTCGAGCACCCGGGCGGCCTCGAACTCGACAATGGCGCCGCGGCGGCTGTGATAGAGGTAGATACGCCCCGGGGTGACAGGCTCCGGCAGTCGGGGATCACGGATGACCAGCGCACTCCGCTGCCCGGCCTCGAGCCAGCCGAACACGATGCCACTCACTTCTGTGCGACTTTTCCTGCCCATGTTCCGCGCACCTTTCTCAATCGAGGGGGGTCTGGATGGTCCCGGGCTTCCCGGGACCCGGAAGGTCCGGCCCGGATCCGGGCCGGCGACATCCTCCGCGCGCCGATATTACGACGAATTTCCGTATCGGGTCACCGGGTCTGGAGCGGCTGATTCATGGAATGCCGACCCGGGATTCGGGGAAATTTGCCGAAGGTCGGCAGTGAATTTGACAACTGTCTGATGGAAAACAAAAAATAGCCTGCGGTCACGGCATGCCCTAGACTGTCCCGTAAGGGCGGTTGGAAGACTCCGGCCGGCCCGGGGCCGTACCGGGGAGCGGGCGGCAATTCAGGGTGGCGATCGCCGTGAAGTGTGCCAGGGACAGGGTGTCAAACAGCGGTGGGGCGATCGCAGCATAACGAGGTGAACCATGAAGAACCGCGTTGCGGGCGCAATTGCCCTTCTGGTGGCTGTTTCCGGATCCTTCGCCATCCAGGCGGCGGAGGTGGATCAGGCGGCAGCCGAGCGGGGGCGTGAACATTTCAAGCTGTTCTGCACCAACTGTCACGGTCTGAGCGGGGAGGGCAATGGCCCCCTGGTGGCGATGCTCAAAATCCAGCCTGCGGACCTGACCCAACTCGCCCGGCAGGATGGCGGGCATTTCGATGCCGAGCGGGTGCTGAAAGCCATCGATGGACGCCATCAGGTGGGTACGGACGAAGAGCGGAACATGCCGGTGTTCAGCGAGAATCTGGCCATCAGCACGGTCATCGACCTGGTCGAGTATCTCAAGACCATCCAGCGCTGAAACCGGTCCAACCGGATCCAGGTACGCAATCAGCCGCCCGGGCGCCTGACCCGGGCGCGCTTGCCAGCCCAAGCCCTGACAAAGCCACATTCAGCGTGCCGCAGGGCGGTCAGGCCGCGAGGCGCGTCGGCGTGCCGACAGCAGGATATTGATAGCCGACGCAACAGCGCGATAAGCCGCCCCGCGGCGCGCCCGGAGGGAGCATCACAGGGGGCCGGCCCGGTGTTGCGGCGCCTGGAACGGGCGCGCCATTCCCATCGCGCCACGCCTTGAACCGTCCTCCCTGTGAAGCTCTGAGTGAGGCTTTGTCGGCGCTTGGGCCGATAATCTCGCATTGCCCGGTTCAGGGGCGCTAAACTGAATCCGGTGCTCCGGCGCTGGACCCGGGTTCAGCCGGTGCCGTTCCCGAGACAAACCGGCGGCGAGAGAGCGTGAGATTCAGCGTCCATTTCAATCAGTCAACCCGCATCATCCTGCTGGTCGCGCTGGCGCTTCTCGCCCTCCTTGGCAACTACCAGGCCTTCCCGCTCTTCTTCCGCGTCGAGTTTCTCTTCGGCAGCATCGCCACGCTGATCGCGCTGCAGTTGTTGGGCCGCCCCTCCGCGATACTGGTGGCGGTCGTGGGGTCGCTGTACACGTTGCTGGTCTGGGGCCATCCCTATGCGCTCATCATCGCCCTGCTGGAGGTGGCGGTGGTGGGGATGCTCTCCCGCAGTCTCGTGCGCAGCATCGTTGCCGCCGACATACTCTACTGGACCTTCCTCGGCGCACCCCTGTCCATCCTCTTCTATGCCGGGTTGATGGGTGCGCCCAGCGAACAGGCGGCGCTCATCGGGATAAAACATGCCCTCAACGGGGTTTTCAACGCCATCGTGGCGAGCATGTTGCTGTCAGTGCTGGTGCTCTATCAGCGCGGTTCCGGCCGGGGCATCGTGGTCCACAGCGTCTCCCTGCGCAACCTGGTGCTGAATATCCTCATCACCTCCGTATTCCTGCCCTCGCTGGCGCTCATCGTCTACCAGAACCGCAACGCTTTGAGCGAGGTGCAGTCCGCCCTGGAGGATGAGCTGACCCTTCACGCCCGATTCCTGAAGGATTTCGTCTCCACCGGAGGTCGGGAGCCGGATCTGCCCCGGATTCGCCAGATGCTGGAGGTCTGGTCGCGGGGGGACGGGATGCACACGTCGCTGTTGCGTGCCGACGGCACGGTGCTGCTGAGCACGACCACCACCCAGCGGGTCCGGAGTGTGCTCGGGACCGGCAGGCAGACCGTACTGGAAGGGAGGCTGGTGCTGTGGGTGCCACCCGGCACCATGCCCGAGGTGGTGCGCTGGAACGAGGCCAACTACTTCGTTCATGAAATGGTGGGTGTGGGGGAGATCGGCTCGGTGCTGGTACAGGTGCCCGCCGCGGAGAGTCTGCAGCAGCTGGAGCGGACCTACCTGGAGGCCTTCCGGCTGCTGGGCGGCATCACGCTGCTGACCTTGCTGCTCGGGCCCGTGGCGAGCCATCTGCTGGTCCGGCCCCTGCGCCAGCTCTCCGAGGTGAGCCGCGACGTCCCGGCCAAGCTGATGCATGCCACCCCCATCGACTGGCCGGTGAGCGGCGTGAGCGAGTTCGCCCGCCTGACCGAGAATATCCGCTTGATGGCCACCTCCCTGGGGCGGACATTCGCCGAGCTGCGCACGGCCCGCGACGAGCTCGAACGCCGGGTGGAGGAACGGACCGCCAGTCTCAAGGAGAGCGCCGCCCGCACCCAGGCCATCGTCGACAACGCCGTGGAGGGCATCATCACCATCGACGAGGAGGGACTCGTCGAGAGCTTCAATCCCGCCGCCGAGCGTATCTTCGGCTATTCTGCCGGGGAGGTCCTGGGACGCAACGTCTCCATGCTCATGCCGGAGCCCTACCACACCGGTCACAACGGCTATATCCGCCGCTACCTGGAGACCGGTGAGCAGCGGGTGATGAAGTCGATCCGTGAAGCAGAGGGCCGGCGCAAGGACGGCACCGTGTTTCCGCTGGAACTGGCGGTCAGCGAGGTGCCGTTTCCCGACCGCCACCTGTTTACCGGAATCGTCCGCGACATCAGCGAGCGCAAGAAGATGGATCGGATGAAGAGCGAGTTCATCTCCACGGTCAGCCACGAGCTGCGCACGCCGCTGACCTCCATCCGCGGCTCCCTGGGTCTGGTGATCGGGGGTGTGTCCGGAGAGCTGCCGGAGCAGGCCCGGGGGCTGATCGAAATCGCCAACAAGAACAGCGAACGTCTTTCCCGTCTCATCAACGATATCCTCGACGTGGAGAAGATCGAGTCGGGGCGCATGGCGTTCGATATCCGCCCGGTCGCCCTGTTGCCCATCATCGAACAGGTGATCGAGGCCAACGAGGCCTATGCCAGCCAGTACGGGGCGCATATCGTGCTCAAATCGGCGCAGGAGGGGCTTTCCGTGCTGGCCGATCCCGACCGGCTGACCCAGGTTTTTACCAACCTGCTCTCGAACGCCGCCAAGTTCTCCCCCCAGGGTGGAACGGTGAACGTTACGGTCGTGGAGAACGCCGGTGAAGTGCGCGTCGCGATATCCGACGCGGGTGCGGGAATTCCCGAGGAGTTCCGGCCCCATGTGTTCGAGAAGTTCTCCCAGGCGGATGCCTCAGACTCCCGTCGCAGCGGCGGTACCGGCCTCGGCCTGAGCATCGCCAAGGCTATCGTGGATCGCCTGGGCGGGCGCATTGATTTCGAATCGGTGCCGGGCTCGGGTACCACCTTCACCGTCGACTTGCCCCTCTGGTCCGGCCCCGGCACCCAGATTTTCTCCCGCCGGCCCCCTGGCGTCCGCGGCCAGGAGCGGGGCATAAGCCGGGTGCTTGTTTGCGAGGACGATACCGACGTGGGAACCCTTCTGCGCCTGATGCTGGAACAGGAGGGATACCGGGCCGATATCGCCACCAGCCTCGGACAGGCCCGTACCCTGCTGGCCAAGGAGCGGTATGCGGCAATGACGCTGGATATCATGCTGCCGGACGGCAACGGTCTCGAACTGCTCCATGAACTGCGCCGGGATGAACGCACCGCGGGCCTGCCGGTGATCATCGTTTCGGCAGTGGCGGACGTGCACCGGCAGGAGGTGGACGGCGAGGCGCTGGCGGTGGTGGACTGGCTGCGCAAGCCCATCGACCAGGAGCAGTTGATTCAGGCGGTCCAGCGCGCGGCTTCCGGGCCGCGGCCGCGGATTCTGCACGTGGAGGATGATCCGGACGTGCAGCGGGTGGTGGGCGACATCCTGCGTGATTTCGCCCAGGTGGAGGTGGCGAACAACCGCGCCGATGCGGAGTCGGCGCTGGAACAGGGCGGCTTCAGCCTGTTGATCCTCGATCTGGAGCTTCCGGATGGCTCCGGACTCTCCCTGCTGCCCATGGTGGGGCGCTTCCAGCCGCCGGTTCCGGTGGTGATCTTCTCCGCCCACGAACAGGATCATGTGCTTGCCGACGAGGTTGCGGCCGCCCTGGTGAAGTCGAGAACGACAAATCACGAGCTGGTCGCTACCATCCGTGGCATTCTCGGTGAGCACAGGGAGCTGCCGGCATCCCCGGATGGCCATCCCGAGAGGAGCTGAGGGATCGATGAGTACATCGCAACTGCGCCGAATTCTCTGCGTGGAGGACGAGCCGGACATCCAGACCGTGGCACGTCTGGCCCTCGAAACGCTGGGCGGGTTCGAGGTGGTGATCTGCGGCACCGGACCGGAAGCCGTCGAGCGTGCTCCCCGCTTCGAACCGGACCTGATTCTGCTGGATGTCATGCTGCCGGAGATGGACGGTCCCCAGACACTGGCGGCGCTCCGACGGTTGCCGGAGTTGCGTGCAGTCCCCGTCGTGTTCATGACCGCCAAGGTGCAGCCGGGCGAGGTGCGTCGCTATCTCGAGCTCGGCGTCGTCGACGTCATCGCCAAGCCGTTCGATCCCATGGTGCTGCCCCAGCGTGTTCGCGCCATCTGGGAGCGGGTGCATGACTGATCGCCAACAGGAATTCGAACAGCAGCTCGCCGAACTCCAGCGCGGGTATCGGGCGCGCCTGCCCCAGCGGGTCGCCGCCATCGCCCTGGCCTGGAACCGCCTGCGGGAATCCCCGGGAACCGGGGCGCCGGCCATGGACCTGCAGCGGCTGGCGCACAACCTGGCCGGGTCCGGGACCGCCTTCGGTTTTCCCGCGGTCAGCAAGGCGGCGCGGGATCTGGAGACGGCGATCGAGGCCTGGCCCGATGCCGGAGACTGGACGGTCGAGGAGGCGCTTGCCGCGCTCCACGGCATTGTCACCGAACTGGTCGGGCAGGATGCCGGTTCCGCTGCCGCAGTGGCCGGGGTAGTGAAGCCGGGGCCGGCACAGGACCTGGTGCTGATGGCCGACCCGGGCAGCGAGCCCTGCCGGGAGCTGGTGGCGCAACTGGGCCATTACGGCTACCGCATCGAACAGGTACAGGATTCCGCGGCCCTGGAGCAGCGTTTGGCCGAGGAGCCACCCGCGGCGCTGATCGTCGACATGAGCCACGGCCGGGGCAAGTGCTCGGGCATCGAGCAGGTGGTCCACCTGCAGGAGTCCGGGGTCGCGCTGCCGCCGGTCTTCTACCTTTCGGACCGTGAGGATGCGCGCACCCGCCTGGCCGGGGTGCGGGCCGGTGGAGCGGGATTCTTCATCAAGCCGGTGGATGCCATCGATCTGGCCGCGGCGCTCGAGCGCCTGGTCCCCCACGAGACACCGGAGCCCGGTCGGGTCCTGATCGTCGACGATGACACCGTTCTCGCCGCCCGGCATGCCCTGGTACTCGAGCAGGCCGGGATGCATACGCGGGTGGTCAACGACCCCCTGCGGGCGCCCGAGGAACTGGCCGATTTCCACCCCGACCTCGTGCTCATGGAACTCTACATGCCCGAATGTGACGGACTCGAGCTGGCGGCGATCATCCGGCAGCAGGAGGCCTACGTGGGCACCTCCATCGTCTTTCTCTCCAGCGACACCGACACCTCCCTGCATCTCCATGCCCTGCGCGCCGGCGGGGACGACTACCTGGTCAAGCCGATGCCCCCGGAACGGCTGGTGGCATCCGTGGCGGCACGGGTGCAGCGGGCCCGCACCCTCAACGCCTTCATGGCCCGGGACAGCCTGACCGGGCTCTATAACCATTCGCGCATCGAGGAGCAGTTTCTCCGCGAACTGGCCCGGGCCCATCGCCTGGGGACGCCGTTCGCCTACGCGTTCATCGACCTGGATCACTTCAAGCAGGTCAACGACGTCTATGGCCACGCGGCCGGCGACCGCGTGCTCATGAGCCTGGCCCGGCTGCTGGTTCATCGCCTGCGGCGCACCGACCTGGTGGGGCGCTACGGCGGGGAGGAGTTCATCGTGGTCCTGCCCGACACCGACTGGGAGCAGGCCGTGTCCATCATCGACGAGTTGCGGGAGAACTTCGCCGGCATCCGCCACCAGATTGCAGGCAGCGAGTTCCGCGTCACCTTCAGTGCCGGGGTGGCGGGCTTTCCCACTTTCTCGGACGCGGTGGCGCTGGCCCGGGCCGCCGACCAGGCGCTCTACACGGCGAAACGCACCGGCCGCAACCGGGTCGTGCGCGCGCCGCTGCCGCGACACGGCTGACGCGCGCCGGCGTGTCGGGCCCGAAGCCGGAATTGACAGGCCCGGAGGCGCGGCCGAAACTCGCATCCCCGGCGCCGGTTATGCTGCGGCGCCGGGATCATAGCTGAAGTTCCCGACCCGAGGGGGATACAACCATGCCGAGGAAGTTCGCCAAGCTGCTGGCAGTATGCCTGGCCGGTATCGCAACGGCCGTTGCCGCCGCCGAGGAACCGGTGGTCAATGTCTACAACTGGTCGGACTACATCGCCGAGGACACGCTGCAGCAGTTCGAGGCGGCCACGGGCATCAAGGTGGTCTACGACGTCTATGACGCCAACGAGGTGCTGGAGGCGAAACTGCTCGCCGGCGCCAGCGGCTACGATGTCATCTTCCCCTCGGCGCAGCCCTTCGCCGAGCGCCATGTCAGCGCCGGTCTCTACCGGCCGCTGGAGCGGGACAAGCTGCCCCATTTCGGCAACCTCGATCCGGACATCCTCGGGGCGCTGGCGGGTTCGGATCCCGGCAACGCCCATCTCGTGCCCTACATGTGGGGAACCACCGGCATCGGCTACAACGTGCAGAAGGTCCGCGAGATCCTCGGCGGCGAGGCGCCGCTGGACAGCTGGCGGCTGATTTTCGATCCGGCCATCGCCAAGCGGCTCGCCGGTTGCGGCATCAGTGTGCTGGATGACGAGCAGGAGGCGCTGGCCGCCGCGCTCATCTACCTGGGCAAGGACCCCAACAGCACCGATCCGGCCGACATCGAGGCCGCTGCGGAGGCCTTCGCGCAGGTGCGTCCCTATATCCGCTATTTCCACTCCTCCCAGTACATCAACGACCTCGCCAACGGCGACCTGTGCGTGGCTCACGGCTACTCCGGCGACGTCCTCCAGGCCCGCGACCGGGCCGACGAGGCGGACAACGGCGTGGAGGTGGCGTTCACCATTCCACGGGAGGGGGCGATCCTCTGGATCGACGTGATGGCCATCCCCGCCGATGCGCCGCATCCGGACAACGCCCATCGCTTCATCGACTTCCTGCTGCAGCCGGAGGTGATTGCGGGCATCAGCAACTATGTGGCCTATGCCAATGCCAACAGTGCCGCCACGCCGCTCCTGGACGCGGAGGTCCGTGACGATCCGGGCATCTATCCCCCCGCCACGGTCAAGGCCCGCCTGGCAACCGCCACGGTGATGCCGCAGCAGCTGCAGCGGCTCCGGGTCCGCACCTGGACCCGGATCAAGACCGGGCAGTGAGCGAGCGGATGGCCTGAGCGCGCGGGATCCGCCGCGCCCCCGCCGGGCGCGGCGGCCGCCGGACAACCTCTGAGCCTCACCGATGGCGTCCCGTCAGGCGCCGCCGGTATTTCCGGGAGCCGTCGATACATGGCATTCCCCAAACGGGAGCAGACCCGCTTCGAACCCTGGCAGGATCCGGCCGCGCGGCCGTTTCTCAGGATCGAGAACGTCACCAAGACCTTCGACGATCTCTACGCGGTGGATGCGGTCACGCTGAATGTCTACCAGGGCGAGTTCTTCGCCATGCTGGGCGCCTCCGGGTGCGGCAAGAGCACGCTGCTGCGTCTCCTGGCCGGGCTGGAGCGTCCCACGGCCGGGCGCATCATCATCGACGGCCAGGACATGACCGAGGTGCCCCCCTACGAGCGCCCCGTGAACATGATGTTCCAGTCCTACGCCCTGTTCCCCCACATGAGCGTGGAGCAGAACGTGGCCTTCGGCCTGCGCCAGGAGCGCATGCCCCGGAGCGAGGTGCGCGAGCGGGTGGCGGAGATGCTGGATCTGGTGCGCATGGCGGATCTGGCCAAGCGCCGCCCCGACCAGCTCTCCGGCGGCCAGCGCCAGCGCGTGGCGCTGGCCCGATCGCTCGCCAAGCATCCCAAGCTGCTGCTGCTCGACGAGCCGCTCGGGGCGCTGGATCGCAAGCTGCGCGAACATACCCAGTTCGAGCTGGTGAACATCCAGGAGCGCACCGGCATCACCTTCATCATGGTCACCCACGACCAGGAGGAGGCGATGACCATGTCCACCCGCATCGCGGTGATGGAGGCGGGCCGGATCATCCAGGTGGGAACCCCCGCCAACATCTACGAGTATCCGTCCAGCCGCTTCGTGGCGGAGTTCATCGGTGCGGCCAACGTCTTCGAGGGGCGCGTGGTCGCCGACCATGAGGGCCGGCTCCTGATCCACTCCGAGGCGATCCGCGGTGACCTGCTCATGGAGCATGCCCAGCCCCTGGCGCCGGGTACCCCGGTCACGGTGGCGCTGCGGCCGGAGAAACTGGTGGTGGGCGAGACCGAGCCCGAAGGCGAGGTGAACCGCGTCGCCGGCACCGTGGCGGAGATCGCCTATCTGGGGGATGTCTCCATCTACCACGTGCGCACGGCCGGAGGACAGGTGGTCCAGGTGCAGCTGACCAACGTCTCCCGGCTCAGCCAGCCCCGGCTCACCTGGGATCAGGAGGTCTATCTCTCCTGGCAGCCCGGCAGCGGGGTGGTGCTGACCGCATGAACGGCCGGCCGCGGAGACCACCGGCGCGGGCCATCCCCGACACCGTATTCGGTCGGGTCTGGACCTGGCTCAGCGGCCTGCCGCTGTGGTCGCGTGTGCGCGGCGTGGCCAGGCTCCTGCGCGGGCGCGGGCTGGTGACGGCGCTGCCGTTCCTGTGGCTGCTGATCTTCTTCCTGGTGCCATTCGTCTTCGTGCTCAAGATCAGCCTGGCCGAGCCGGTGCTGGGGCAGCCTCCCTACAGTGCACTGACCACCCTCTCCGAGGGCTTCGTCCAGCTGCGCATCAACTTGGGCAACTACCTGTTTCTGCTGCAGGACACGCTCTACGTCTCGGCCTACCTGAACTCCATCAGGATCGCCGCGGTCTCCACCCTGTTGTGCCTGCTGATCGGCTACCCGATGGCCTACGCCATCGCCCAGGCGCGCCCGGCGCTGCGCAATGTGCTGCTGATGCTGATCATCCTGCCGTTCTGGACCAGCTTCCTGATCCGGGTCTACGCCTGGATCGGCATCCTCAAGAGCAACGGGCTCATCAACAACCTGCTGCAGTGGCTCGGGCTTATCGACCAGCCGCTGCCGCTGCTGCACAGCGACTTCGCCGTCTACGTGGGCATCGTCTACTCCTATCTCCCGTTCATGGTGCTGCCTCTCTACGCCACCCTGGTGCGCATGGATCCGGCCCTGCTGGAGGCGGCCAAGGACCTTGGCTGCCGGCCGCTGAAGGCGTTCTGGCGGGTGACCCTGCCGTTGTCCATGCCCGGTGTCATCGCCGGCTCCTCGCTGGTGTTCATACCGGCGGTAGGCGAGTTCGTCATTCCCGACCTGCTGGGCGGGCCCGACACGCTGATGATCGGCAAGGTGCTGTGGACGGAGTTCTTCACCAACCGCGACTGGCCGGTGGCCTCGGCCGTGGCGGTGGCCATGCTGCTGTTCCTGGTGGTGCCCATCGCGCTGTTCCAGCGCGCCCAGGAGCGGCGCGCCGAACCGGGGGAGCCACGGTGAACGGCCGGCGCCCGTTCTGGCTGTTCACGGCGCTCGCCTTCGGCTACGCCTTCCTCTACGGCCCCATCCTCTCGCTGGTGGTCTACTCCTTCAATGCCTCAAGGCTGGTGACGGTGTGGGGCGGCTTCTCCACCCGCTGGTACGGTGAGCTGCTTGCGAACGAGCAGATCCTTGCGGCGGCCTGGCTGAGCCTGCGCATCGCCGCGCTCAATGCCACCGTGGCGGTGGTCCTGGGGACCCTGGCAGGTCTGGCCCTGTCCCACTTCGGCCGGTTCCGGGGGCGCACGCTGTTTTCTGCCATGGTGAGCGCACCGCTGGTGATGCCGGACGTGATTCTCGGCCTCGCTTCGCTGCTCCTGTTCGTCTCCATGGGGCAGCTGGTGGGCTGGCCGGAGGGGCGCGGCGTCACCACCATCACCATCGCCCACATCACCTTCAGCATCGCCTACGTGACGGTCATCGTGCAGTCCCGCCTGTCGCAGATGGACGAGTCCATAGAGGAGGCCGCCATGGACCTCGGTGCGCGGCCCTGGAAGGTGTTTCTGGTCATCACCCTGCCCATCATCGCCCCGGCGCTGCTGGCCGGCTGGCTGCTGGCCTTCACCCTGTCCCTGGATGACCTGGTCATCGCCAGCTTCGTATCCGGCCCCGGCGCCACAACCCTGCCCATGGTGGTCTACTCCAGCGTCCGCCTGGGCGTCAGTCCACAGATAAACGCGCTGGCCACCATCATCGTCGGCCTGGTGACCGCCGGCATCGTGGTGGCCGGATGGATGCTGCACCGGCGCGAACGCCGGGCCCGTTCCGGTCCTCCCGTGCCCGTTGCCCGTTAACAAAATATTACTTTCCATCGACCGCCCGCATTATCGACAGCAGGTGTATCGCTATACTCTGGACTGACAGTCCGGCCGCGGGCGTGCCCGGAAGGGGGGAGGGTGATGCCGGCCCGGTCCGGGCGGGAGATGCGCAGGCGCTCCCGCGTCAGCGAGCAGACCCACATATGCACCCGTTTCCACGGCACCCCGGGAGGGCGAGGACGGATGGGAGAGACGACAGGGACGACTCACCAGATCGCTCTGGCAGTCGATGACGATCCGTCCATGCGCCTGATGCTGCGCAAGACCCTGGAGCGGACCGGGCTCGAGGTACATGAAGCGGGGAACGGCCAGCTGGCCCTGGAGCGGTTCCAGGACCTGCGCCCGGATATCGTGCTCCTCGATATCAGCATGCCGGTCATGGACGGCTTCCGTGCCTGTACCGAGATGCGACGCCTGGAAAACGACCGCCAGACGCCCATCGTCATGGTGACCGGTGCCGATGATCACGACTCCATCCGCCGTGCCTACGAGGTGGGCGCCACCGACTTCATCACCAAGCCCATCAACTGGCGCATCCTGAGCCACCGGGTCCGGTACATGCTCCGCGCCAGCCAGACCCTGCGCCAGCTTCGCGAGAGCGAGATGCGCAACCGCGCCATCCTCGAGGCGATGCCCGACATCATGTTCCGTATCGCCGCCGACGGAACCATCCTCGATTACCGTCCGGGGCAGGCCTCCGCCCTGGACCTGGGAACCAGCCGACCGGTAGGACGCACCGTGGGCGAGGTGCTTTCCGGAGCCACCGGCACCCTGATGGAAAACCGCTTGCGCCGCGCCCTGCGCGCCAAAGGGATCCAGCAGTACGACTTCGAGGTCAAGGGCGCCCTGGGTGAACGGGTCTACGAGTCACGCCTCGTGGCCAGCGGTCGCGACGAAGTGTTCGCCATCGTCCGCGATGTCACCGACACCAAGCGGGCCGAGGAGCGAATGCGCCAGCTGGCCTACTTCGACGAGATGACCGGCCTGCCCAACCGGCAGTTCTTCAAGGAACAGCTGGAGCAGAGCATAGCCCAGGCGCGGCGCTACAAGCGCCGCATGGCGCTGCTGTTCGTGGATCTGGATCGCTTCAAGCGCATCAACGACACCCTCGGTCACAACATCGGCGACCTGCTGCTAAAGCGCGTCGCCCACCAGATATCCCACTCGGTGCGCGAGAGCGACGTGGTGGGCCGCGCGGGTGTGGAGGAGCTGGGCCAGATCGCCCGCCTGGGCGGGGACGAGTTCACGGTGGTGCTGAGTGAAATCAACTCCCCCGAGGAAGCCGCCCAGGTGGCGAGACGCATCCAGGAATCCCTGGTCCAGCCCATGAAGGTGGGGGGCTACGAAATCGTCATTACCCCCAGCATCGGCGTGGCCATCTATCCCGATCACGGCGAGGACCTCAATACCCTGCTCAAGAACGCCGATGTGGCGATGTACTACGCCAAGGGCGAGGGGCGCAACAACTACCAGTTCTACTCGCCCGCCATGAACGAGCGGGCGTTCGATCGCCTGACGCTTGAGAATGCGCTGCGCCGGGCCCTGGACAACAACGAGCTGTTCATCCACTACCAGCCCCAGGTCGACCTGGCGAGCGGGAAGATGGTGGGCGTGGAGGCGCTGGCCCGGTGGCAGCACCCCGAGCGCGGGCTGCTGTCGGCCGGCAACTTCATCCCCCTGGCGGAAGAGACCGGCCAGGTGATGCTGATCGGGGAATGGGTGCTCCGCCGGGCCTGCGAGCAGCATTGCGAATGGCTGCAGGCGGGGCTGCCGCCCCTGCGCATGGCGGTGAATCTCTCCGGTCTCCAGTTCCGCCAGGAGGGGCTGCTGTTTCTCCTGCGCGACGTGATCGAGAAGACGGGCATCGATCCCGTCTACCTGGAGCTGGAGGTCACCGAGAGCATCCTGATGCAGAACACCGAGCAGGCCCGCGAGCGGATGCAGGAGCTCAAGGACCTGGGCGTGACCCTGGCCGTGGACGATTTCGGTACCGGGTACTCCTCCCTCAGCTATCTCAAGAACTTCCCGGTAAAGACCCTCAAGATCGATCAGTCCTTCATCCGCAACGTGGCGGAGGATGCCGACAGCATGGCCATTACCGATGCCATCATCGCCATGGCCCACAGCCTGGGCATGCGGGTGATCGCCGAGGGGGTGGAGAAGGATGTACAGTTGAACTACCTGCGCCGGCAGAACTGTGACGAGGTGCAGGGTTTCCTGTTCAGCCGTCCCGTGGCGCCGGAGGTGATCGACGAACACCTGCGCCGCCAGGCCGCGGGCGTGCTGCTCCCGGACCAGCCGCCTCTCGCCGCGGCGGAGTGAGGCTCGCTCAGAACACCGACCAGCGGCGGTAGGACATGGCCCGCATCACCCGCCGGGTTGCCAGGTCGATGGCCGCCTGCCGGGGCAGCATGCCCTGGGTGCGTACCGCGTCGAGCACCTCCCGGACGTTGGCTCGAATCTTCTCCTCGATGGCCTGGAACGCCTGGGTCTGGGTGCCGTGCAGGTACTCCACGGCGGCGCAGATGACCCCGCCGGCGTTGGCGATGAAATCCGGTACCACCAGCACGCCGCGCCCGTGCAGGGTTCGCTCCGCGTCGTGGGTAATGGGGATGTTGGCGCCTTCCACCACCAGCCGCGCTCGCAGCCGGTTCACGTTGTCGGCATGGATGACATCGGGGCGCGCGGCGGGAATCCAGATTTCGCAGGGCACATCGATGATGCCGTCCACGGGCAGCTTCACGCCACGGGGGTGATCGGTCACGCTGCGCCCCTCGGCCTTGAGGGCGATGAGCGCATCCACATCCAGCCCCTCCGGATCGTGCAGGGTGCCGCCGGTATCCGCGGCGGCCACCAGCACCGCGCCGCGCTCGGCCAGGAAGCGGGCCGCATGCTTGCCCACCGCGCCGAAACCCTGGATTGCCACCCGTGCGCCCTTCAGGTCGAAATCGCAGAAGGGCAGGGCCACCTCCACCACGTGGCCAAGGCCGAAACCGGTGGCTCCGACCTGGTCCAGGGGGATGCCGCCAACCACCCTCGGCAGCCCCACCACCCGATCGATCTCGTCCTTGATCCAGGCCATGCAGACCTCGTCGGTGCCCATGTCCGGGGCGAAGATATACTCCTTCTCGTTCTCCATGGAGCGGCACAGGGCGCGGATGAGCCGCTCCTTCTCCGCTGCGGGCAGCTTGGGATCGCCACAGAGCACCACCTTGCCGCCGCCGTGGGGCAGCCCCGCCGCGGCGTTCTTGAAGGTCATCGCCCGCGCCAGCCGGAAGCACTCCTCGGTGGTGACGTCCGGCGCCATGCGCACGCCGCCGATGGCCGGCCCCGCCGCCACGTTGTCCACTACCAGCACCGCCCGCAGGCCGCTTTTCGGCTCCCAGGTGTGCACCACCTTCGCCGGCCCCAACTCGTCGGCGAACCTGAACACATCTTCCATCGTATCCTCCCGTGTCGACCCAGTTCGGCCTGGATGATTCAACGCCAAGACGCCAAGAAAGGAAGGGTTGGCATGGGAGGGGGCCTGGCGATCTCTCCCGCGGATATTGAGCCCGGGCAGAGGGCAGCACCCCTCACCGTGTGAATGCCGCTGCTGCAGCGGACTCCGCCGGAACCATGGAATCTTTGCGTCTTGGTGTCCTTGCGTCTTCGCGTTAACGATTTCCCCCTTCCCCGAGCATTTTCTCCATCGCCTCGCGCATGCGGAACTTCTGCAGCTTGCCGGTGACGGTCATGGGGAACTCGTCCACGATGCGCAGGTGGCGCGGCACCTTGTAGTGGGCGAGGTGCGAAGCGCACCACTCGTGCAATGCCTCGACCGATTCAGTCCGGTCGGGCCTGAACTGAACCCAGGCGGCCACCTCCTCGCCCCAGTAATCGTCCGGCACCCCGAACACCGCCGCCTGGGCCACCGCCGGGTGGGCGAACAGCACCTCCTCGATCTCGCGCGGATAGATGTTCTCACCGCCGCGGATGATGAGCTCCTTCAGCCGTCCGGTGATGCGCAGGCTGCCGTCGGCGTCCATGCTGCCCAGGTCGCCGGAGTGGAGCCAGCCGTTGGTGTCCACCGTCCTGCGGGTCGCCGCCTCGTCGCCGTAGTAGCCCCTCATGACGTGGTAGCCGCGGAAGCAGACCTCGCCGCTCTCGCCGCGAGGCAGGGTGGCGCCGCTCTTCACATCCACCACCTTCACCTCCTGGTGGGGGAGGTTGCGGCCCACCGTCTCCGTGCGCCGGAGCAGGTCGTCCTCGCGGCGGGTGAGGTGGGTCAGCGGCGAGGCTTCGGTCTGGCCGTAGCCGATGAGGATCTCAGGGCAGTGCAGCGTGCCCATCACCCGCTTCAGCAGCGACGCCGGGCAGGGCGCGCCGGCCATGATCCCGGTGCGCAGACTCTCCACCGCCCGCGGCCGTTCCGCCTGGGCCTCCAACAGGGCGATGAACATGGTGGGCACCCCGTGCACGGCGGTGCAACGTTCCGCCGCGATGGCGTCCAGGCAGGCCCCGGCGTCGAAGTGTTCCGCCGGCAGCACCAGGGCGGCGCCCACCGAGAGGCAGAGCAGGTTGGCCAGCACCATGCCGAAGCAGTGGTAGAAGGGCACCGGGACGCAGAGCCGGTCGGCCGGTGTGAAGCCGAGCAGGCGGGCGGAGAACCAGGCGTTGTTGAGCAGGTTGTGGTGGGAGAGCAGCACCGCCTTGGGAAAGCCCGTGGTGCCCGAGGTGAACTGGATGTTGATGGGATCGTCACGGTCCAGCTCCGCCGTCGCCAGCTCCAGTGCCTCCACTCCAACACCGTTGCCGGCCTCCAGCACTTCGCGCCAGAGATCGATGCCGGGTGCCGGACGGACGGGATCGGGGTCACGCGGGTCGAATAGCACCACCCGGCGCAGCGCCGGGAACCGTGCACTGCGCCACTGGCCACACGCCGTGGAGCCCAACTCCGGGACCTCCCCGGCGAGCATCGCCACGTAGTCGCTGTGGCGGAAGGATGGGATCAGGAACAGTCCTTGCACCTCGGCCCGCTCCAGCGCGTAGGCCAGCTCCCGCGGGCGATAGGCGGGATTGATGTTCACCAGCACCGCGCCGATTCGCGCCGTGGCCAGCTGCAGCAGCAGCCACTCCACGTTGTTGGTGGACCAGACGCCGATGCGGTCCCCCCGGCCGAATCCCAGCCCCAGCAGCCCTCGGGCCAGCCGGTCCGCCGTCGCCATCAGCTCGCCGTAGGACAGGCGCCGCGCCTGGTGCCGGGAGACCACCGCCGGCGCGTCGGCCCGCGCCGCCGCCACCGACCAGAGATGCGCCGGCAGCGTCGCGCCGAGCAGGGGTTCCAGCCCCCCCAGATGGCAGTAGCTCGGCGCGCCGGAACGGTCCGGAACGGTTGTCGTCAAACCACACCCCCTCGTGTCGGTGTGCCCGCGCACGGCAGGTCCCCATCATGAATCCTGGGAGAAGTATGGCAGCTGTGGCGGGAAGAGATGATCCGGGACGCCTGCGGGGATCAATCAGGACCTCGCTATTGATTGACGAAACCGGTACGGCCGCCAGAGGCCGGGTGCTAAGGTAACGGACATGTATCGGAATCCCGGGACGTGACCATGGACCATGACACCATTCCGGATGCCGCACCGGTCAGGGAGCGGCTGCTGGAGGCCGCGCTGGAGTGCTTCCTGGCGGACGAATACCACAGGGTGACCACCCGGCAGATTGCCGCCCGGGCCGGGGCGAACGTCTCCATGATCCGCTACTACTTCGGCGGCAAGGAGGGTCTTTACGAGGAGATGATCCGCGGGACGCTGGCACCGCTCATCGAACTGTTCGACAGCCCGATGCTGGGTTCGACCGGGGGATTCGCGGACTTCTTCCGCCTCTACTACCGCGTGATGAGCCGCCATCCCCGCTTCCCCCGCCTGATCCTCAAGGTCCTGGCGCTGAACCAGGGGCCAGGACGTCGCTTCATCCGGCGGCTGCTCGAGCAGGGTCGCAGCCGTGGCGCACGCAAGGTGGCGGCGCTGAAGGCGAAGGGCGAACTGGAGCCGACATTGAATCCGGACGTGCTGCGCATGTCCTTCGTCAGCCTCGCCATCACGCCGATGCTCCTCAAGGAGCTGTTTGAGGAGCAGCTCGGACATGCACTCGACGGGGCGTTCCTGGAGCAACTGGCCGAACTGAACGGCCGACTGTTCGCCGCCGGTCTGGCCCGTGCAGAGAAGGGGATGTACCCGGCATCAACCGAGGGAGAGCGCCATGGAGAAACTGGCACGTAATCGCGGCCGGGTCCGGATGTTCCGGCTCCTGATGGGCCTTGCGGCACGGATCCGGTATCTACCGGAGAAGCTGACCCCGCCGGCGTTCAGGGTGATGCAGATCAGCACCGCGTTCTGGCAGTCCCGGGCCCTGTACACGGCGACCCGGCTGGGGCTGGCGGATGCGCTGGGCGACGGCCGGAAGGACATCGCGGAGCTGGCGGACACGCTCAACCTGGATGCGGGGCATCTCCATCGGCTGCTGCGCATGCTGGCCGCGAACGGGATTTTCCGTCAAACAGCCCCCCGTGAGTTCGCGAACAACGACGCATCGCACTACCTGCGCTCGGATCGGAGCCCGAGCATCCGCGAACTGGTTCTGATGCACCATTCGCCGGAGATGACCCGGGCCTGGAACGACTGGCTGGAGCCGTGCATCCGCAGCGGCGGGGTCCCGTTCCGGAAGGCCAACGGACACGAGCTGTTCGAGTACATGGACCGCAACCGGGATTTCGATCTGCTCTTCTCCCGGGCGATGGACTCGGTGGAGAACCTGATCGGCAATGCCTGGCTGGAGGACTTCAACTGGGGCGCCTTCGACAGGATCATCGACGTCGGTGGGTCCAGGGGCGGCAAGGCGCTCGCCGTCCTCGAGGCGTGGCCACAGCTGCGGGCGGTGGTCTTCGATCGGCCCCAGCTCATCGACACCGCGCGGGATTTCTGGACCGGAAAGATTCCGGCGGAGATCCTGGAACGGGTCGATTTCCAAGCCGGCGACATGTTCCACGCCATCCCCGCCGCGGCGTCGGAACGGGACCTGTTCGTCCTCTTCGCCATCTTCCACGGCCTGAGTGACGGGGACGGGCGCCGGCTGCTGGCAAATCTCAGGGCTGCCTGCGGAGCGCGGCGGTCCCATGTGCTGATCGGGGACACTGTCGCCGACGAGATGGACATCGATCCCGTCATTGCGGCCTTCGACATGCAGATGCTCGTCGGCACCCGGGGGCGGGAGCGCACCCTCGCCGAGTGGACGGCCCTGCTGCAGGACGGCGGCTTCCGGCTCGTGGAGGTGGTGGAGGTACGCAGCTTCGCGAAGCTCCTCCTCGCCGCGCCATCCTGAGAGCGCGGCATTCCGCCCATCCGCGGCTTCATGTGTCCATTTACCGTGAACCGCGGGACCAGGTACCGGCGCCATCGATGCCTTGCATCATGCGTCCGCGGCCGGATGGCCGATGAGCCCGCTGCCGTTGCCTTGAAATAACCCTAGTTTTTAACTAAACAATTATGGGCATGCCTGCCGTGAAATCTCTCCACGCGTTGCCACTCGTGGGAGATGACTGAAGTCGGCGCGATGATCAGGCTGTGCATGAAGTCCTCGTCCATGGAAACCACCCACACCACGGAGGAGAGGAGCAATGCCAGACTCACTGTATGAACGATTGGGCGGCGCGGATGGAATCGCCCGAATTGTCGACGACGCAGTTGACGCCCATCTCGAGAACCCCTGCGTGAAGAGCCGCTACGAGTATCTTGATGATATCGAGCACACGAGACGCATGGCATTCGAGTTCTTCTGTGCCGGCTCCGGCGGACCCGAAACCTACACCGGAAGGGACATGGTCACGACCCACAAGGGAATGAACATCTCCGAGGAGGAGTTCATAGCGGTCGTGGACGATATCCTGGGCGCGCTGGACAAGAACGGTGTCGGTGAACAGGAGCGGAAGGACGTGCTTGCCATCCTCTATTCGCTCAAGGGAGAGATTATCCGCCTGTAGCCTTCGGTCGCGATCCGACCGTTCCGGCAGTTGTTTTGACAGCCGCCCTCGGGCGGCTGTTTTTTTCGCCGCGCGACTCATCAGCAGAGGATCGCCACCGCCAACCCACAGGTCTTTCTCGGCATCGGCGAGGCACTGCCGGGCGAGCTGTTCAGGCGTCTCATCGACTTCCAGGCCAGCACCCCGGCGCTGGATCGGGCGGCCCTGAACGGGCCTGCGCGCTGCCGGTCGAGCCGGTGGCCGAGTGGGGCGGGGCGGCGCTGCGGCTCCGGCGCGAGCTCGGCTGAACCTGCTCGGCGGCTGCTGCGGAACGGGGCCGCGCATCTGCGCTACCTGGTCCCGCACCGGCAGGAGATGCCCTGAGCCCCGGCCGTTCCGTCCTGCTCTCGTCCTGCTACACTTCCGCCTTTCCAGGGAACCGGTGACAGGAGTCGGGTGATGGTCAGTCTGCGCATCAGGGTGTTCAAGGGTGGGAAGTCCTCTCCGGAAACCACGGTCAGCATACCCGTGGCCATGCTCCGCCTGGCCTCGCGGCTGCTGCCGCGCCAGACTGCCGGCGCCCTGCGGGAGAAGGGGATCGAGCTGGAGGAGATCGTCCGCCTGGCGGACAACCCCGAGGCGCGCGGGACCCTCATCGAGGTGGAGGAGCACCACAAGGACCAGCGCATCGTGATCGCCCTCGAATGAGCGCCGGGGCAGATCGGAGACGGTTAGTCTTGAACGCTAAGACGCCAAGAAGCTGAGACAGGTTATTTCAGGATCCAGGTGTTGGTTGCAATATCGGGCGGCCGTTTCATGGCACGGCCCGATTATTTCCTTGTTCCATCTTGGCGTCTTAGTGCCTTTGCGTCGAGCAATCTTGAGTCCCCATCAGGGCACGGGCACCTCGCGAACCGTGCTCTCGCCGCCGTCGGCCACGATACGCTCCACCCGGTCGCGCCAGGCCCAGCGGAAGCGGGCCCGGGTGACGGCGTCGGCGGCGCCCTTCAATACCGTCTGCATGGCCGGGGCCAGGATCGGGTCCGCCGTGATGGACGCAGGATCATAGGCCAGCGTCACCTCCGCGCCGGTGTCCATGCGCTCGAAGGTGCAGCGCAGCGGTCCCTCCGCCGCGGCGCCGAAACCCAGCAGTCCGGCCCGGCGATAGTGCCCGCCCAGGCCCTGGAAGCCGTTGCGGCCGGCGGCGCCCGTCAGCAGCGTCAGGATCTGGCTGAAGGGGCCGTTGGCGCCGGACTCTTCCGCGCCGTGCAGGGTGATCCGAAGCTCTCCGCGGATGCAGGTCTCGCCGCCATAGAGCCGCCGCACCGCCTGCACCGCGGTGACATAGGCCCCGGCCACCGTGGGGCAGGCGTGGCCGGCCAGGCGCACGGCGTCGTCGAAGGTGTAGGTCCAGGTGCCGTCGCCGGCGCCGAGCAGCTCCGCGAGCGGATCGTGGACGGTGAGGCTGGGGCCGGCGTCGAACAGACGCTCGCGGGGGGGGATATCGGCCATGATCACTCCTTGCACGCTACCGTTCCGTATCCGGCAAAACTAGCCTGCGGCCGCGCCGGCCTCCTTGACCTGCCTCAAGCCAACCCGGGCCGGTGCCGGGCGTCTGGCGGGGGGGATGAGGTACACTGTGGGGCACCATTCACGCCGCCTGCCAGTCCCGCGAGACCGCAATGGAGAATGACGACGCCACCCGCTGCCCCTGGTGCCAGGGCTCGGCGCGCTACCGCGACTACCACGACCGCGAATGGGGCGTCCCCGCCCGCGATCCCGCCCACCTGTTCGAGATGCTGATCCTGGAGGGTGCCCAGGCGGGGCTGTCCTGGTCCACCATCCTCAACAAGCGGGAGAACTACCGCCGCGCCTTCCACGGCTTCGACCCCGAGCGCATGGCGCGCTACACCGCCCGCAGCATCGAGCGGCTGCTCGCCGATCCCGGCATCGTCCGCAACCGGCTGAAGGTGGAGGCGGCGGTGGGCAACGCCCGCGCCTGGCTCGAGCTGCGTGGGCGGGAGGGGGACGTGACCGACTTCCTGTGGCAGTTCGTGGACGGCCGCCCGGTGGTGAACCGCTGGCGCTCCATGGACGAAGTGCCGGTCACCACGCCGGCCGCGGAGACCATGAGCCACGCCCTGAAGCAGGCCGGTTTCCGCTTCGTGGGTCCCACCATCTGCTACGCCTACATGCAGTCCGTGGGGATGGTGAACGACCACCTGGTGAGCTGCTATCGGCATGCCGAGCTGACCGGGGCTGCCTCTGATTGAGGACCGGGCGCCTGCTTCAGTGGTCGGACGCGGGGCGCCGGGTCAGGCCCGGAACCGGCCCAGCAGGGGCAGGAAGGCGAGGGCGCAGAGCACCTCCAGGCCGCCCACCACCAGGAAGGCGGCCGGGTAGGCCGGGGCTCCCTCGCTGCCGAGCAGCGTCACCAGGGTGCCGCCGGCCAGGGGACCCATGACGAAGCCCAGCGATCCGGCCAGGTTGAAGCCGCTCATGGCGCTCGCCTTCTGCTGGGGGCCGGCCAGCTCCGCGGTGAGCACCAGCGAGGGAGCGTACATCAGCGCCGCCACCACTCCGCCGCAGAACATCAGCCAGACGATGGCCTTCCCGGGCACGAAGCCCACCGTGGTCAGCACCACCCCGTAGAGGAGACTGCCCAGGATCATCATTCCCAGCCGGTTCCAGCGCCGCGACAGCAGTCCCGAGGGGTAGGTGAGCAGGGCGAAGGGGATGAGGAAGGCGGCCATCACCGCTCCGATTTCACGGGCCGACAGCCCTTGTGCGGTGGCGAGATAGAGGGAGAGGGTGGAGACGATGAAGCCCACCGTCAGGCGGTCGATGAAGGCGAAGACATAGGGCACCAGCAGCCGGCGGCCGGCCAGCAGGGAACGCAGCAGGTGGCCCAACCCCGGGCGGCTGCCCATTGCGGGGCTGTCACGCAGGGCGGCGAGGGCGAACAGCGCCAGCGCCAGCATCAGCGCGCTGCCGTAGCCAGGCACCCGTAGGGCGTCGCCGTGTCCCACCACGCCGCCCAGTGGTGCGCCGGTGGCCACGCCCAGGCTCACCGCCGCGCCCACCAGGCCCATGGCGCCACCCTCACCACCGCGCCGGGCATGGTCGGCGCCGAGCGCCATGAGCAGGCTCAGCGCGGTGATGTGGGCGCAACCCTCCACGAAACGCCAGCCCAGGTAGACCGGGTAGGACCACTCCCGGGTCAGCATCCACAGCGCCAGGGTGTTCACCAGCAGGGCCGCCATGATGATTGCCCGACGCCGGCCCAGGGCGTCGGAGACGATGCCGGCGATGGGCGCGAAGATCAGCGCGCCGGCCATGTTGGCCGACATGAACAGGTGCTTGTCGAAATCCGTGAGGTGGGGGTGGCGTCCCAGGGTCAGCTCGTTCAGCACCGGCACCATCCCGGTGACCGGGAGCATCAGCAGGTAGATGCAGATCGTGACGGGAATCAGGTGCATGCCGGCCTCTGGGCCATCTGTGGAGCTCCCTCAGGGCGAGTCGGTGAATGTGGCTTTGTCGGGGTCTGGGTGGGTAAGATACCGCGACCGGAAAGCGGGGCACAGTGACAGTGCAGTATCCGGAGGAGACCGACACAGTGTTCACGAAGGACGCAATGAAGCGGGAATGGCGCGAACCGGTGGCGGGGGTGCGCCAGGTGACTATGGTTCATGGCGAGAAGACGCTGATGACCGAGTTCCGCCTGGAGCCGGGCGCGCTCATTCCGCCCCATGCCCACCCCTACGAGCAGACGGGGTACCTGATATCAGGCCGGATGAGGATGCGCATCGGGGCGGAGTGGTTCGAGGCCCGGGACGGCGACGGCTGGTGCATCCCCGGCGGCGTCGAGCACGAGGTGCGGGTGGAGGCGGCGTGCCGGGTGGTGGAGGTGTTCGCCCCGGTGCGGGAGGACTACCTGCCGGCCGCGGGCTGAGCCGCCGTCCGCTTCGTCTCCAGCGGCACGCTGACCACCGCCGCCGTGCCGCCGCCCTCCCGGGGTTCCAGTCGGAGCCCCCAGCCGTTGGCGCTGGCTAGCTGCCGCACCACGGCGAGCCCCAGACCGCTGCCGCCCGTGGCGCTGCTGCGCGAGCCTTCCAGGCGGTAGAAGGGCCGGAACACCGCCTCGAGCTGGTCGGCGGGGATGCCGGGCCCCCGGTCCAGCACCCGGATCTCCACCGCGCCGGTGTCACAACGGCAGGTGATCTCCACCGGAGTTCCCTCCCCGTAGCGGGCGGCGTTCTCCAGCAGGTTGGCCACCACACGGCGCAGGGCCAGCGCATGCAAGGCATGGCGGCAGCCGCTGCAGCCGGGCCCCATCACCTCCGTGCCGCGCAGCCTGAATTGCGCCACCAAATCGGCAAGCAACGTCCCCACCTCCACGGTCTCTCCGCCGCCGCCCTCCAGTTCCCGGCTGATCTCCAGGAACTGGGCAATAAGACGGTTCATGTTGTCCAGGTCGCGCCGGATGCCCGCCATCAGCTCCGGGTCTCCGCCCTCGCCGGGCAGCATGGCCAGCGCCAGCTGGATCTGGGTCATGGGGGTGCGCAGGTCGTGGGAGATGCCGGCCAGCAGGGTGGTGCGGTTGGCCACCAGCTCCCGGACCTGGCGCACCATGCGGTTGAAGCTGGCGGCCAGGGCCGCCAACTCCTCGGGGCCCTGCTCGGGCACCGGCTCGGGCCAGTCGCCGGCACCGAGCCGCTTGGCCGCTCCCGAGAGTCGTTCCAGCGGGGCGGTGAGACGGCGCACCAGCGCGATGGCGGTCAGCAGCGTCACCCAGGCGCCCACGCTGAGCACGAGAATCAGCGCGACGGGCGGCTGCACCCCGATCCGGGTCCGTGAGAACCCGACCCGGACCGGACCGTCGGCGGTGGGCAGGTCGGCCCAGAACCAGGCCTGTCCCTCCGCGTCCCGGCTGCTCAGCAGGGTCAGGGGCGCGCCCGTGCGCTGCTCCAGCGCCTGTTCGAGGAAGTGGCGGTAGGGCAGCCAGCTGCGGCTGGGGGGCAGTTCGGGGCCGGGCGCGACGATGACCAGTCCATCCTCGGCGTAGAGCCGCTCGGCGAACGCCGCCGGGTCCGCCGCGGCGCGCCACTCCGCGGCGGTCTTGAGCATGAGTGCGGCCAGATCGTCGGCCGAGCGCTGCCCCAGGGGCATCAGCAACAGCACGGCGATGACCGCCAGGGTGAAGATCTGGAAGCCCACCGACACCAGGGCGATGGTGGCCAGGGTCCTGCCGAACAGGGTGCGGGGTCGCGGCAGGCGCATCGATTGCTGCTCAGCCGCTGGTGGAGAAGAGGTAGCCGGCACCCCAGGCGGTGCGCAGGTAGACGGGCGCGGCGGGGTCGGCCTCGATCTTGCGCCGCAGCCGGTTGACGCAGACGTCGACGCTGCGATCGAAGGGCCCCCGCTCGTAGCCCTTGGTCTGCTCCAGCAGGAAGTCGCGGCTGAGCACCCGGTCGGGGTGGAGGACGAACACCCGCAGCAGCTCGAACTCGCTGGCGGTCAGGACGATCTCCACGCCCTCGCGGGTGAGCCGCCGGCGGGCGAGATCGAGGCGGTAGGGGCCGAAGCTGCATTGCGCCTCCGCCGCGCCGGCCGGTTCCGTCGCCTGGGTGCGGCGCAGGACGGCCCGCACCCGCGCCAGCAGCTCGCGGGGATTGAAGGGCTTGGCCAGGTAGTCGTCGGCGCCCACCTCCAGGCCCACAATCCGGTCCACCTCGTCGCCCCGCGCAGAGAGAATGATGATGGGCTGGCCGCCCTGGCCGCGGAGCTTGCGCGCCAGGGACAGCCCGTCCTCGCCGGGCAGCATCAGGTCGAGGATGACCAGGTCGACGGCCTCGCGCGCCAGGTGGCGCTCCATGGCCGCGCCGTCGGCCACGGCCTCCACCTCGAAGCCCTGTTCGCCGAGATAGCGCGTCAGCAGCGCCCGCAGCTCCGGTTGATCGTCCACCACCAGCAGTCTGTAGGGCCGTTCTGTCATCGGCTCGCTCGCATCCGGTTGATACCGCCTCGTTACAACCTGTTACAGCCTGTTACCGCTAGGCAATCGGGTCCACACAACTCTGCGCCAGCTTAATGGACAGGGCGGCAGCCCGCGCCAAGGCAGGTAAGGCCCGCCCCCTGAACCATCCCTGGACAGCAGAGGAGAGACTCGATGAGAAAAGTATTCCGTGCGCACCGGCCGCCGCGCCGCGCAATTCTGGCGTTGTCGCTGGCTTGCGGCCTCCTGGCGGGCCCCGTCGCATCCGCCCAGCAGCCGGCCAAGCCGAGCCCGGAGCAGATGCAGGCACTGCAGCAGATGATGCAGCAGCAGATCCAGCTCATGCAACCGGAGCTGGCGCAGCGGGTCAAGGGGCTCTCCCCCCAGACCAAGCAGCTGCTGCTGCAGATCTACTCCCAGCACAACCGCCACAGCGACAGAATCACCCTCCGCCACGTGATGCACGAGGTGCTGGCCGACTACCACAGCATGAACGCCGGGGTCCTCACCGACAACCCGGAACAGGCCGCCGACAGCGCCCGGCGGCTGGCCAACCACCGCATTCCCCGCGGCGGCCTGCTGCCCTACCTGAGGCTCGAGGACGTCACCGACGAAAAGCTCGCCGCACTGGCCAGCTTCAACGACAGCGTGGAGGGCAACGCCAAGCGCCTGGCCGCCTTGGCGGAGCAGGGGGACATGGCCGGTGCGGCCGGTCTGGTGGGCGAAATCACCGCCGGCTGCGTCGGCTGCCACCAGATGTTCCGCGGTGTTCCCGGCATCTCACCGCTGCTCAAGTAGACCAACAACACGCCCCGGTAAGGGGCGGGAATTGACGTTCAGTTCTCCGATGGAGGAGCACACACCATGAACAGAATCACTTCGATCGCGATCACGCTCGGTGTCGGCATGGGCGCTGTTTCCACGCCTGCGCTGGCCACCAACGGCGACCAGATGCTGGGCGTGACCGCCATGCAGTGGGGCATGGCCGGCGCCTACACCGCCGCCCCCCAGGATGCCGCCACGGTACTCACCAACCCCGCGGGGCTGGCCAACCTGCCCATGGAGGAGTTCCGCGCCGACCTGGGCTTCGGCTTCCTCAATCCGCCGCGCAAGGCCAACGACCTGGACAGCGACTCCGATCTCTACCTGATTCCCTCCGGCGCCATGGCCTACCGGATCAACGACCGGCTCACCTTCGGCATGGGCATGGCGGGACTCTCGGGCATGGGGGTGGACTTCCCCGACACCGCGCCGGGACTGGCGGGCAACCAGGCGGTGGTGACCACCAAGCAGTTCTACAAGATCGCCCCCGGCATCGGCTTCCGGGTCAACGATCGCCTCTCCCTGGGGGCCGCGCTCAATCTCGACTACCAGAGCCTGGCCCTCTACAACCCCAACTTCCAGCTGCCCCAGAACCAGGTCTACGGCTTCGGCGCCACCCTCGGCGCCACCTACCGGGTGAGCGACGCCCTCACCCTCGGTGTCTCCTACGCCACCAAGCAGGTCATGGACGAGTTCAAGTGGAACACGCTGGCGGGCGAGTACGGCATGACCATGGACGCGCCGCCCATCCTCAGCGTGGGCCTCGCCTTCGAGCCCATGCCCGGGCTGCTGGTGGAGGCGGACGTGAAGCACATCGGCTTCAGCGAGGTGCTGGACAAGGTGGACTTCAACACCCCCGGGGGCAAGACCCAGATGAACTTCGGCTGGGACGACCAGACCGTGTTCGCCATCGGCGTGCAGAAGCAGGTCAACCCGAAGACCACTGTGCGCCTGGGCTTCAACTACGGCGAGTCGCCCATCGGTCCCGAGGACGTGGACAGCAACATCGGCTCCCTGGCCATCACCGAGAAGCACCTTTCCCTCGGTGTGACCCGCCAGCTCGGCCAGCGGCTGTTCGGCTCGCTCTCCTTCGCCCACGCCTTCCACAACGAGGTGACCTCCAACTCGGGCAGCGGCAACACCATCGAGCTGGAACAGAACATCGTCAACCTGCAGATGACCTACCGGTATTGACCAAGAGGAGAACCGGATCATGAACGTGGATCGAATCGTGCACCTGGTGGCGGGAGTGATGGTGCTGCTCGGCATCACCCTTTCGCTGACCGTCCACCCCTACTGGATCGCCCTCAGCGCTTTTGTGGGCATCAACCTGACCCAGAGCGGGTTGACCAACTTCTGTCCGCTGGCCGCCATCCTCAAGCGCGCCGGGGTACAGGAGGGCTCCTGCTGCTCGTGAGCATGTTCACCACGAAGGCAAGAAGGACACGAAGAGAAAACAGATGAGTTAACCGCAGATTGGCGTTGATTGACGTTGATTTCCCATTGACCGCTCACTGCGCTGGTAACGGGACGGTGCGTTTGAGTGGTTCCCGGGGAGATCTTGTTCTCTTCTCCCCGTGGCTGTTGCAGGGTATTACGGCAGTCGCAGGCGAATCAGCGCAAATCAACGTCAATCTGCGGTCAACAAGGTCCTTTCGCTTTTCTTCGTGACCTTCGTGCCTTCGTGGTGAATCTTTTCGTCTTTCCCACGGCGGGTCATTGCCTCCGCCGCAGCAGTTTCCGCAGGGCGGTCAGGGACCGCGTGTTGAGGACGTCGCCGGGCTCCAGCCAGCCGCGGCGGGCCTGGCCGATGCCGTCGCGCAGGTGGGCGAAGTCCTGGACACTGTGGGCGTCGGAGCTGATGGCCACCTTCACCCCCTCCTCCTTCGCCAGCCGGCACTGGGTGTCGAGCAGGTCGAGCCGCTCGGGATGGGCGTTGAGCTCCAGGAAGCAGCCGTGCCGCTTCGCCGCGCGGATGATGCTCGGCATGTCCACATCGTAGGGTTCGCGCTCGCCGATGAGCCGCCCTCCGGGGTGGGCGAGGATGTGGACGTTGGGGTTGGCCAGCGCCTTGAGGATGCGGCGGGTCTGGCGCTCGCGGGAGAGGTTGAACTTGCCGTGGACCGCCGCCACCACAAGGTCCAGCTCGCCGAGCACTTCGTCCGGCAGGTCCAGGCTGCCGTCCTCGAGGATGTCCACCTCGATGCCCTTGAGCAGGGTGATGCCCCGCAGCCGCCCGTTGAGCCGGTCGATGGCGCGGCCCTGCTCCCGCAGCCGCTTCGGGTCCAGGCCGCGGGCCATGGTGAGGCGGCGCGAGTGCTCGGTGATGGCGAGGTACTTCAGGCCGCGCTCACGTGCCGCCGCCGCCATCTCCTCCAGCCCGGCGTGGCCGTCGGTGGCCGTGGTGTGGGCATGGAGATCGCCCCGCAGCGCCTCCAGGGTCACCAGCTCCGGTAACTCGCCCGCCTCGGCGGCCTCGATTTCGCCCTGGTTCTCGCGCAACTCGGGCGGTATCCAGGGCAGCCCGACGGCCGCGAACACCGACTCCTCCGTCTCGCCCGCCACCCGCTTCCCGCTCCTGAACACGCCGTACTCGTTGAGCTTCAGTCCGCGGGACTGGGCACGGCGGCGCACGGCGATGTTGTGGGCCTTGCTGCCGGTGAAGTAGTGCAGCGCCGCGCCGAAGCTCTCCGCGGCCATCACCCGCAGGTCAACCTGCAGGCCGCAGCGCAGGGTCACGGTGGAGCGGGTGGTGCCGCGGGATTGCACCTGGAGCACCTCGTCGTAGGCGCTGAAGCGCTCCATGACCGCCTCCGGCTCGGTGGCGGTCACCAGGATGTCGATGTCGCCCACGGTGTCCCGCCAGCGCCGATAGCTGCCGGCGATGATCGCCTGCTCCACGCCGCGCACCTTCGCCAGGTAGTCGCGCAGGGGCTCGGCATACTGGGCGGCGACGGCGTGGCGGAAGCGCCGCGTGGTGCCCATCCGCGCCTCCAGCGCCGCCAGCAGCTTCTGCTCGGTCTTCTCGCCGAAGCCGTGGAGCTCCCGCAGGCGCCCGTCGCGGGCGGCGCGGTAGAGCTGCTTCGGGGTCTCGATCTCCAACTCGTGGTAGAGGGCGTGGACCCGCTTCGGGCCCAGCCCCGGCAGGTGCAGCAGCTCGCCGAGGGACTCGGGCACCTCCCGCCTGAGCTTCTGCAGTGCCCGCAGCCTCCCCGTCTCCACCAGTTCCCGGAGCTTCGCCGCCAGGTCCTTGCCGATGCCCGGCAGCCCGGTCAGGTCCTCGCCCGCCGCCAGCAGATCGGCCACCTCCCGCGACAGGTTCTCCACCGTTCGCGCCGCGTTGCGGTAGGCCCGCACCCGGAACGGGTTGGCCGCCTCGATCTCCAGCAGATCGGCGATCTCGTTCAGCACCGCGGCGATGTCGGCATTGTGCGTCGGCATGTTGAGTCTGCTTTTCTTGACCGCAGATTAGCGTTGATTGGCGTTGATTTTCGAAAACCGGACGCACCAGGGGTAGCTGAGGATTCCGGTGTCCGTCTGGTCGTCTGCACTCCTTGAACTTGCATATGCCCCGCGTTGTCCCGGAGGAACAATCAACGCCAATCGACGTCAATCTGCGGTTGTTTGTTAAATGTCCCTATCTCAACCCTTGATGCAGACCAGCGGTTCGAGGCGGGCGACCTTCCTCGCCAGGCCCGCGGCGTGGGCGGCGTCAACCACGGCGCCGACGTCCTTGTAGGCGCCGGGGGCCTCCTCGGCCACCCCGCGCAGGGAGGGGCTGCGGATGAGGATGCCGCGGGTGGCCAGTTCCTTCACCACCTCGCCACCGCGCCACTGGCGGGTGGCCTGGTGGCGGCTCATGCTGCGTCCGGCGCCGTGGCAGGCGGAGGCGAATGCGCGCTCCCCGTCGGCCCCGGTGCCGGCCAGGATGTAGGAACCGGTGCCCATGCTGCCGCCGATGATGACCGGCTGGCCGGCCGCGCGCAGTTCGGGGGGCAGGGAAGGGTGGCCGGGGCCGAAGGCGCGGGTGGCCCCCTTGCGGTGGACGAACAGGCGCCGGGTGCGTCCCTCCACCACGTGCTCCTCCTCCTTGCAGGTGTTGTGGGAGACGTCGAACAGCAGGTCCAGGCGTGCCTCGGGCAGCACGTGGCCGAAGGCGCGGCGGGTCAGGTGGGTGAGGATCTGGCGGTTGGCCAGCGCGCAGTTGATGCCGGCGCGCATGGCGCCCAGGTACGCGCGGCCGACGTCCGAGTCGAGCGGGGCGCAGGCCAGCTCCCGGTCGGGCAGGGTGATGCCGTGGCGAGTGGCCGCCACGGCCATCTCCTTGAGGTACTCGGTCCCGATCTGGTGGCCGAGGCCCCGCGATCCGCAGTGGATGCTGACCACCACGTCGCCTGGCGCCAGGCCGTAGGCACCGGCGACGGCCTCGTCGTAGACGGCCACCACCTGCTGCACCTCCAGGTAGTGGTTGCCCGAGCCGAGAGTTCCCATCTCCCGCTTCTGCCGCTCCTTGGCGCGCACGGATACCCGGGTCGTGTCGGCGCCGGCCATGCAGCCGTGCTCCTCGGTGCGCTCCAGGTCCGCCGCCTCGCCGTAGCCCTGCTCCACCGCCCAGCGGGCGCCGCCCTCCAGCATGGCGTCCATCTCCCGCGCCGAGAGGCGGATGGAGCCGGTGCTGCCCACGCCGGCGGGGATGGAGTTGTAGAGCACCGCGGCGAGGGTTTCCTTGTGCTGCTCCACCGCCGCGCGCTTGAGTCCGGTGTGCAGGGTGCGCACCCCGCAGGAGATGTCGAAGCCCACCCCGCCGGCCGAGATGACGCCGCCTTCACGGGGATCGAAAGCCGCCACCCCGCCGATGGGGAAGCCGTAGCCCCAGTGGGCATCGGGCATGGCGTAGGCCGCTGTCACGATCCCCGGCAGCCCCGCCACGTTGCAGAGCTGCTCGTAGACCTTGCCGTCCATCTCCCGCATCAGCGCTTCGTCGGCGAACAGCACACCCGGAACGCGCATGGGGCCATGGGGCGATATGCGCCACTCGGTGTCGTTCACTTTTTCGAGCAGATGAAGGTCCATGGAAAATGTGTGCTCCGTCCGTTGTCAGCGGGCCATGTGCAGGAAGTGCATGTGGCGGTCGTATTGGGACAGGACATCGCCGATGATCTGCTCCTTGGTGTAGCCGTAGACGTCATAGTGCTGGCTGCCCTCCCGCAGGTAGACCTCCGCGCGGTAGTAGCGTCGGCTTTCGTCCGGTTTGGATTCGAATTCCGGGAAGGCGAAGGAGGGCGCTTCGTAGCCCCGCAGCCGGACGCCGTAGATGAAGTCGATTTCGCCTTCGTACTTCACCGACAGGATGATGCGGTCTTCCTCGGCCGCGAGGTCGGCCTCCATCCCCTGGCGCAGTATCTCCTCGAGGACTTCCTGCAGGGCGGCCGTGACCGGCCCCTGGAGGAACGTCCTGGCCTGATCCTTCGGGGGATGGGCGGTGATGGCCCGCAGGCGGGTCTGCCATGGAACCCGGCTGCCGGACAGGGAGGGGTTGGGCGGTATGCCATGGGCGAGCTGCCGCAGTCCCTCCATGTGCAGACCGCGCAGCAGGCCGTAGCAGATGACCAGCATCACGACGGCGAAGGGCAGGGCGCTGGCGATGGCGGCCGTCTGCAGCGCGGTCAGGCCGCCGGCCAGCAGCAGCACCCCGGCCACCAACCCCTCGGTGACGGCCCAGAAAATGCGCTGCCAGACCGGTGGCTCCCGGCTGCCGCCCGAGGTGATGATGTCGATGACCAGAGACCCGGAATCGGAAGATGTCACGAAGAAGGTGATGACCAGGACGGTCGCAACGAGCGAGGCGACGAAGGAGAACGGCAGCAGTTCGAAGAACTTGAACAGGGCCACCGGGACATTGTCGGCCACCGCGGACGATAGGGTAACCGCCGCACCGATCAGCTCCAGGTGGATGGCGGTATTGCCGAAGAAAGTCATCCAGGCGAAGGTGAAGCCGACGGGTACGAACAGCACGCCGAGGATGAATTCGCGGATGGTGCGGCCGCGGGAGACGCGGGCGATGAACATACCCACAAAGGGCGACCAGGAGATCCACCAGCCCCAGTAGAACAAGGTCCAGCCGCCTATCCACTCGTTGGGCTGGTAGGCGTAGAGGTTGAAGGTGCGGTCCACCACGCTGCCGAGGTAGAGCCCCAGGTTCTGCACCAACGCCCCGAGGAGGTGGAGGGTGGGGCCGGCGAACAGGACGAAGAGTAGCAGCACCACCGCCAGCAGCAGGTTGAGCTCGCTCAGGCGGCGGATGCCCGCGTCGAGGCCGGCCACTACCGAGGCGGTGGCCATCAGGGTGATGGCGGCGATGAGCAGCAGTTGCACGGTCAGCGAGACGGGGAGCCCGAACAGGTAGCCGAGTCCGGCGTTCACCTGCATCACCCCCAGTCCGAGAGAGGTGGCGACGCCGAACATGGTGCCCAGGACGGCGAAGATATCCACCGCGTGGCCGATGGGTCCGTGGATCCGTTCGCCGAGCATGGGATAGAGGGCTGAGCGGACGGTGAGGGGTAGGTTGTGGCGGAAGCCGAAATAGGCCAGCGACAGCCCCACGACGGCATAGATGGCCCAGGCGTGGATGCCCCAATGGAAGAAGGTGATGGACATGGCCTCGCGGGCGGCAGCCACCGTGCCGCCTTCGCCCGAGGGGGGGCTGCCGAAGTGCATGATGGGCTCGGCCACGCCGAAGAACAGCAGTCCGATGCCCATGCCGGCGCTGAAGAGCATGGCGAACCAGGAGCGGTAGCTGAAATCGGGCTCCGAATGGTCGGGGCCCAGCTTGACGCGCCCATGGCTGCTGAAGGCGAGCCAGAGGGAGAAGACGAGGAAGACGGCGACGGCGAGGAGGTAGAACCAGCCGAAGGTCTCCACGATAGCCCCCTGCAGGCGACTGAACAGGGACGCCGCAGTTTCTGGAACCGCGACGCTGAACAGGACCGTCGCCAGGATGAGGCCGGCGGAACCGAAGAATACCGGTGGGCTGATGCGGGAGCGTTTCCCCGTTTCGACTGCGTTCATTGCAACCTGTCCCCCGTAAGTTCACACATCCACGACACAGCGGGCGTTCCAGCCGCCGTCCGCGTCCCGGTAGACCCTGAGTTCAGTATAGGTGGCGCCCTTCACTTCCACCGTGGGCTGGTGGCGCTCGCGGTCCACCGGTTCGCCCCAGGCCCGGGCATGCAGCGCCCCGTCCCTGATTGCCACCTCGAAGCGGGAGAAGAGCAGGCCCCGGGTGGCCATCTCGTAGACCAGGGCGTTGAGCCAGTCCACCAGCAGCAGCTCCGTATCCGGGGCGTCGCAGTCGATCTCGACCAGGGTCTCGGGGCGGACGCCGGCGGGGTCGGTGATGACGGCGGTGAGCGCCAGCGCGGCCTGCTCGAAGGCCTCGCCGAGGGTGGCGCCGCGGCCGTGGACACCAATATCCGCCACGTGGTGGAAGTGCTTCCAGGCGGGCACCGGTTCAGCCCTCGCCATGCAGGCGGTGAATCGGCCCGGCGGGATGTTCCGGTTCGACGGCCGGGCCGAGGCAGGCGTCGATGGCGGCCCGTTCCAAAGTTTCGTGCTCCTCCAGCTCTCCGATCAGCCGCTCGAGGTCGTCACGGCGCTGCTCGATGAGCTTGCGGGCGCGGGCCTCGGCCTGTTGCAGCAGGTCATGGACCGCCTCGTCCACCGCCTGGGCGGAGTGCTCGCTGAAGTGGCGGGGCTGGGCGATCTCCCGGCCCAGGAACGGGTGGGACTCGCTGTCGCGCAGGTCCACGGGACCGACGCTCTCCGACATGCCCCAGCGCGCCACCATGGCGCGGGCGAGGTTGGTGGCCTGGCGGATGTCGTCGTCGGCCCCCGAACTCACCGAGCCGAGCAGGATCTGTTCGGCGGTGCGTCCGGCCAGGATGACCGCGAGCCGGTCGTGCAGGTACTCCTCGGGCAGGGTGTGGCGTTCCTGTTCCGGCAGCTGCTGGGTACCACCGAGCGCCTGCCCGCGGGGAATGATGGTGACCTTGTAGAGGGGATCCGCGTGGGGCAGGAAGTGGGCGGCGAGCGTATGCCCGGCCTCGTGGACCGCCAGCCGGTGGCGCTCCTCGGGCTGGATGGCCAGCGTCCGCACCGCGCCCATCAGCAGCCGGTCGCGGGCCTCGTCGAAATCCTGCGCCGTCACTTCCCGGCGCTGCTGGCGGGCGGCGAGGATGGCCGCCTCGTTCACCAGGTTCTTGAGATCCGCCCCGGAGAAGCCCGGGGTGCCGGCGGCCACGGTGTCCAGCGCCACGTCGGCGGCCAGCGGCACCTTGCGGGTGTGGACTTCCAGGATCGCCAGCCGGTCCCGGCGGTCGGGCAGGTCGAGGGTCACATGGCGGTCGAAGCGGCCCGGGCGCAGCAGGGCGGGGTCGAGCACATCCGGACGGTTGGTGGCCGCCACCACGATGACCGCCTCGCGGCCGGTGAAACCGTCCAGCTCGGCGAGGATCTGGTTCAGGGTCTGCTCGCGCTCGTCGTGGCCGCCGCCGAGACCGGTACCCCGGGTGCGGCCGATGCTGTCCAGCTCGTCGATGAAGATGATGCTGGGCGCGCTCTTCTTGGCCGCCTCGAACAGGCGCCGGACCCGGGCTGCGCCCACGCCCACGAAGACCTCGATGAACTCGGAGGCGGAGATGGTGTAGAAGGGCACCCCCGCCTCGCCCGCCAGGGCTTTCGCCATCAGGGTCTTGCCGGTCCCGGGCGGGCCCATCAGCAGCACGCCGCGGGGCACCTCGGCGCCCACCTGGCGGAACTGGTCCGGGTGGCGCAGGTAGTCCACCAGTTCGCTAACCTCGCGCTTGGCGTTCTCCTGGCCGGCCACGTCCTCGAAGGTGACCTTGCTGGTCTGCGGCTTCAGGGTTTCAGGTTCGAGGAACTGCTTCAGGTCGCCGCGGCCGCCGAGGCCGCCGGCCAGGTTGCGGTAGGTGCGGCGCAGGAACCAGATGTAGAAGCCGATGAGCAGCAGCCACGGCAGAGTGGCGATGAGCGCCGGGCCCCAGCCGCCCTCGCCGGTCTCGGGCGGCAGGGCGCGGACATCCACCCCGTGCTCCTCGAGCAGCGGCATCAGATCGGGGTCGCCGAGGTCGGGAACCCGGGTGCGGAAGGCCTCGGCCGGCCGGCCGCTGCGATCGTCCATGATCGGATTGCGCAGCCGCCCCCTGACGACCGGGCCGCGCAGATCCACCTCCTGCACCTGCTCGTTCACCACCAGGGACTTGAACCGGGTATAGGCGATCTCCGCCTCGGGCGCCGCCGGCTCCCGGGGCGTGCTGAGCAGCAGCATGGCCAGGAACAGGGCGAGGGCGCCCAGCACCAGCCAGCGCTGCAGGGGCTGCGGGGATTCGGGTGTCTGGTTCATGGCCGGGCCTGACCGGTTCCCGGGGACCATGGCTCAACTCGGCGGGCCCCTGACCTCAGGTTAGAACCGGGCGGGGGTTTTTGCCACTATCGGGAGCGGGCCGGACGATTCCGCAGGGTGTCGAGAAACGCCTCCAGCCCGGCCCGGTAGGTCGCGTGGCTGAGGTGGTAGCCGGTGTTGTGGCCGCCGCGCAGGGGCAGCAGCCGCTTCAGTCCGCGGGCCGCGGCGAACAGCCGCTCGCCGTGGGCGAAGGGGATGATCTCGTCCTCCCGGCTGTGCACCACCAGCACGGGGACGTCGATGCGCGCCATCAAGCCCAGGGTGTCGTAGCGCAACCGGGAAATCAGCCGCACCGGCAGCCAGGGGTAGAGCTCGGCGCCGAGGTCGGGCACCGAGGTGAAGGTGGACTCCAGGACCAGGGCCTGCGGCGGCGCGGCTTCCACGGCCAGGTCCGCCGCCAGGCGGGCGGCGACGGCGCCGCCGAGGGAGCGGCCGAACAGCACTATCCGGCCCGGTTCAAAACCGCGGCTCCGCACCAGGTGCTCCCAGCCGGCCCGGGCGTCGTGGCGGGTGCCCGCCTCCGAGGGCCTTCCCTCGCTGTCGCCGTAGCCGCGGTAGTCGAAGATCAGCACCGCCAGCCCCAGTTCGTGGAACAGCCGCAGGGAGTCGAGCCGGTGGCCGCGGTTGCCGGCGTTGCCGTGCAGGAACAGCAGGGCGGTGTCGGCCCCCTCGGCGGGGATGTACCAGGCGCCGAGTTCGAGTCCGTCGGCGGTGGTGAGGCGTACCGGTTCCCACTCCAGTCCCGCCTGGTCGGGCGTGGTGGTGAGATCCCGGGCCGGCAGGTCGGGCAGGTAGATCAGGCGTGACTGGGTGAGGGCGGTCCAGAGCACCAGTGCCCCGTAGGTGGCGGCGGGGAGCAGGAGCAGGTGCCACCAGCGCATGGTCGGGGTGCCGGAAACGGCGCGGGCACCCGCTGGTGCCCGCGCGCCGAATCACTCCGTTTCCAGGTCGTCTTCCGGCGGCGCCGCGCCGTCCAGGACCAGCCGCTCCCTGCGCTGGAGGTAGCCCTCGCGCAGGAAGACGTAGGGATCCATGGCCGCCTCGTCGAAGACCCGCTCAGCCCGCAGCAGATCGGCGCGGGTGTCCACCGTGTCCAGGGCGTAGAGCCAGTAGCGATCCTCGTCGGGGTTCACCTGGGCCAGCGGATGGGTATAGCTGTCCACCACCAGGCCGAAGGTGTCGCGCACCGTGCTCGGGCCGAAGAAGGGCAGGACCACGTAGGGACCGCTGTCGATGCCCCAGACGCCCAGGGTCTGGCCGAAGTCCTCGTTGCGCTTGGGCAGATCCATGTGGCTGGCCACGTCGAAGACGCCGAGCAGGCCGAAGGTGGAGTTGAACACCACGCGGGTGAAGCCCTCCGCCGCCTCCACGGGCTTGCCCTGGAGCAGGGCGTTGAGGAAGCTCAGGACATCGTCGAGGTTGCCGAAGAAGTTGGTGACCATGCGGCTCACCGGCGCCGGCACCGCAGCGTCGTAGATCTCGCCCATGGGCTTGATCAGCATGGTGTCCAGGCCGTCGTTGAAGGTGTACATGGCGCGGTTGAAGCCCTGGAACGGGTCGCGGGCATCGCGCTCCTCCATGGGCACCGAGGCGCAGCCGCCGAGGAGCAGCAGCAGGGAGAGGAGGGCGAAGGCTTTCCAGTGCTTCTTGTTCTTCATGGGTGGTCCATCCCATCCGTTATTCTGTGAACTGTCGGATTGCCCGAGAGCGGCTGAGAATGCCCCTCGGGCCGCAGCGGTGCCGGTACCGCTCCGGCGGTGCGTCAGGACACTTCCCGGCGGCCCTGACGGCAGGGTCATGATGGCTCATTCTAGACTGAATGCTCAACAAACTCGACAGGCTGTCCATCGTTCAGGACCGAACGCTGTTCCGGCAACCGAGTTCGGAATCGACCCAGCCGCAGCGGCTTCCGGTACAATGCCGGGGATTGGATGCTGCCGCAACGACCGACCGTGCCAGATTTTCCCACGATAGTCCTCCTCTGGACACTCCCGGCGCTTTTCCTGGCCCTGGGAGGCTGGCTTCTGTGGCCGTCGCTGCAATCGTGGCGCCGGGCCCGCAGGCTAAGGAAGAGCCTGTCCCGCCTGGGGCCGAAGATCCGGGCGGAACTGGTGCTGGAGAACGGCATCGGCGGCCTCGCTTTTATCGACTATGCGGTGCTCACTCCGGGAGGCATCGCCGTGATCGATTACTTGCCTTGCCGGGGCGCCATCTTCGGCGGTGTGAACTCCGACCAGTGGGCACAGGTCATCGGTCGCCGGACCATCCGTTTCGCCAATCCCGTGGCACGCAACCTGGAACACGTCGCCGCGGTGCATGACAATTTTCCCGGAGTGCCGGTTCAGGGGTTTGTGCTGTTCGGCCCGGAGGCCTCTTTTCCCAAGGGGAGTCCTGCCGCCGTGATCACCCCGGCGTACCTGAGGAAGCTGGAACCGCCGGGCGACGTGGCCGATGGTCTGCGCCGGAGCTGGCGGGCTCTCGATGAGCTGGCCGACCGCAATGCCAAACGCTTCGCCGAAGAGCTGGCCATGAGCCGCGGCAGCTCACGCTGGGCCCGCCGGCTCGCCGGCGGCGCTGTGGTTCTCCTGGCCCTGGCATGGACGGCGGTGCTTCTGGCCGGAGCCCATCATTGATGTCACCGGGTTCGGTGTGGCGAGACAGCCATCCCCGCGCACCCGCCTCGCGTATACTGAGCAGGCTGATCCCAAGTTCGGTTCTCTACCCTGTCCCATGAAATTCCACATCCGCAATCTCGGCTGCAAGATGAACTGGCTCGATGCCGCGCGCGTGAGTGCCGCGCTGCAGGGCGCCGGACACGTGCTCGTGGATGACGAGGCCGAAGCCGAGTACGTACTGGTCAACAGCTGCACCGTGACCGCAGAGGCCGATCGCAAGTCGCGCCAGATGGCCCAGTCGGCCCGGCGGGCGGACAAGGAGGTGGTGGTGTTCGGCTGCGGACCCCGGGCCGACCGGGAGGGCTGGCGCCGGCGCCTGCCGGAAACGGTGCGGCTCGAGGACGAAAGCTCGCTGCTGCGGCGGTTCGGTGCGGAGGAGGGCGGGGAGCCCTTCCCGGCGCTCTCCCGCACCCGCCTGCCGGTGGCGATCCAGACCGGTTGCGACGACACCTGCAGCTTCTGCATCACCCGCATCGCCCGCGGCGCCCACCGCAGCCACCCCGCGCAGCGCATCGTCGAGCATGTCCGCACGGCGGCGGAGCTGGGGATACGGGAGGTGGTGCTCACCGGCATCAACCTGGCCGCCTGGGGCAGCTCCCACACCAAGGCGGCGCCGGCCGAGGCGCGCCTCGGCGAACTCCTGCGGCGCCTCCTCGACGAGACCGGCATTCCCCGGATTCGGCTCTCCTCGCTGGGGCCGCAGTACCTGCAGCGGGACTTCTTCGCCGCCTTCGCCGATCCCCGCGTCTGCGATCACCTGCACCTGTCCATCCAGAGCGGCTCCGACAGCGTCCTGGAGCGGATGGGCCGCGGCCACGACGCCGCCACCGTGGAGCGGGTGGTGGAACGGGCCCGGGCCCTGCGCCCCGACCTGGCGCTGACGGCCGATTTCATCGTCGGCTTTCCCGGCGAGACCGGGGCGGAGTTCGCCGCAACCGCGGGCCTGGTGGAGCGGCTCGGCTTCGCCAAGCTGCATGTTTTCCCCTTCTCGCCCCGCGAAGGCACCCCGGCGGCGGCATTACCCGACGGGCTCGATCCCGCCGAGCGCAAGCGCCGTGCGGCCGAACTGCGCGCCCTGGGCCAGGCGACCCGCCGGACCTTCCTCGACAGCCAGCTGGGACGCCGGCACACCGTGCTGACAGAGCGCAACGAAACTGGCCTGACCACCAACTACATCCGCGTCCGCACCCCTGACGCCGCCGAGGGCGACCTGGTGGAGACGGTGCTGACACCGGACAACCTGGCCGATTCGTGAAAAAGGCTCACCACGAAAAAATCGCTCACCACGAAGGACACGAAGAAGACACAAGGCCGCCAACCACAGATTGACGTTGATTTTGTGCCGAACATTAATCTCTGTTTGCCGGTATTGCCGCCCGGTGCCAGTGAGTTCTCCTGCTCCAGCAGGGCCTTTCCTGCAGATTCTGATCAATAAACGCAAATCAACGTCAATCTGCGGTTTATCCGGTTCTTTGCTTCGTGTCCTTCGTGCCTTCGTGGTGAAAAATCGGGTTCGAGCCACCACCAGGACAGTATGAGCAGTTGCTAATGAGCCGGGTTCGGGATAGGATGCGAATCATTCTTATTTGACTCCGGAACGATTCCGATGGATTCCACGCTCAGGCTGTCCCAGCTTCAACCCGGCGAACGGGCCGTGATCCGCGCGGTGCATGCCGAGCAGGGACTCCATCAGCGGCTCCTGGCCCTCGGCTTCCGCGCCGGCAAGAATCTCGAGGTACTGCGTCGCGGTATCCTCAACGGCCCCCTGCACGTGCGCATCGGCTGCACGGAGGTGGCCATCCGCACGGTCGACGCCCGCAAGATCGAAATCCTGCGCGCGGCCTGACCCGCTCCACAACTCCCGGCGGCAACCCGCAGCAGAGTGCGGTCGGACAACGGTCCGGGGCTGCGTGCGCGGGATGGGTCAAACCCCGCTTTTTCCGGGGATATGGGTCCCGTCGCGAGGCGGAGCGGGCGTAATGTTTGAGATTCCGCCGTGACCGGGGGAGGGTCCGACGGGTGTCCAGGAGAAACAGCCGAACATCATGAAACGCATCGCCCTGCTGGGCATGCCCAACACGGGCAAGTCCACCTTCTTCAACCGGCTGACCGGCGCCAGCGCCCGGGTCGGCAACTGGCCGGGGGTCACCGTGGACCTGCTCGGGGCGAAGGTGCTGGTGGGTGATGCCATGGTGGAGGTCGTGGACCTGCCGGGCATCTATGATCTGCACGGCTTCTCCGACGACGAGCGGGTCGTGCGGGAGTTCCTGGAGAACAATCCCCTCGACCTGGTGGTGGTAATCCTGAACACCACCCAGATCGAGCGCCAACTGGGTCTCGCCCTGCAGCTGAAGGAACTGGGCATCCCCATCCTGGTGCTGCTGAACATGGCGGACGAGGCGCGCAAGCGCGGGGTGCACGTGGACATCGACCGCCTGTCGGGGTCCCTGGAGGCCCCGGTGGTGACCCTGAGCGCGAAGTACGGCCAGGGCTTCCCGAAAGTGCTGGAGATGCTGCGGATGGTCCTGCAGGACAGTCGCCCGGTGAGCGCGGCCTGGCTGCGGGCGCAGTTGCAGCAGGATGATCGCCTGCAGGTGGAGATGGAGCACATCCTCGGCCATGCGGTGGAGCTGTCCCGGCCCCTCGGCGAGGACGCCACCGCGCGCCTGGACCGGGTGCTGCTGCATCCCTGGTTCGGCCTGCCGCTGTTCTTCCTCGCCGTGTTCCTGCTGTTTCAGCTGGTCTACACCCTGGGCGCGCCGCTCCAGGACGGGACAGCCTGGCTGCTGGAGCAGTTCAAGGGCTTGGCGCTGGCGCCATTGGCCGGGGTGCTGCCCGCTTTCCTCTACGGGCTGCTGGTGGAGGGGTTGTTCGACGGGCTGGGGACGGTGGCTTCCTTCGTGCCCATCATCGTGCTGTTCTTCCTCGGCATGGCGGTGGTCGAGGACAGCGGCTACCTGTCCCGGGCCGCCTTCATCATGGACGCCATGATGTCGCGGCTGGGGCTCGACGGGCGCAGTTTTGTGATGCTGCTGATGGGGTTCGGATGCAACGTGCCGGCACTCATGGGCACCCGGGTGATGCGCACCCGGGCCATGCGCCTGCTCACCATGCTCATCATTCCCTTCTCCCTGTGCTCGGCGCGGCTGCAGGTCTTCCTGTTCCTGACCACCGCGCTGTTCGCGCCCGCCCAGGCCCCGCTGGTGCTGTTCAGCCTCTACCTGGTGAGCTTCCTGCTGGCGTTCCTCACCGCGTGGCTGTTCCGCGGCCGCTACCGCAGCGAGGAGCCGTTCGTGCTGGAGCTGCCGCCCTACCGCCTGCCCACCCTGCGCCAGGTGTTCATGCGCGGCTGGCTGGAGGTGAGCCACTTCCTGCGCCGGGCCACGACCTTCATCATCATCGGCGTGGTGCTGGTGTGGCTGCTCACCCACCTGCCCACCGGCGTCATGCCGGCTGGGCCCGAGACCCTCGCCGGGCATATCGGCGCGTTGTTCGAGCCGCTGCTGGCGCCGCTGGGCATCGATCAGCAACTCACCGTGGCGCTCATGTTCGGGTTCGTGGCCAAGGAGGTGCTGATCGGCGCCCTGGCGGTCATCTACGGGGCCAGCGGCGATGCGCTGATGGGGGTCATGGCCGGCCGCATGGACTGGGTCCAGGCCTACAGCTTCATGCTCTTCACGCTGCTCTACACACCCTGCCTGTCCACCGTGGCCACCCTGCGCAGCGAGTCCCGCAGCGGCGGCTTCACCCTGCTGGCGCTCGTCTGGGGGCTGCTGGTGGCATGGCTGGTGAGCGCCGTCTTCTACCAGACGGCGCGGCTGCTGGGGTTCTGAGAACCGCCGCCCCGGCGCGGGAAGCTGCGCACGGTGCGGGGCGATTCCCGGGCGACACGGGCAAGCCACGGCCGGCTGCTATCCGGGTGCCGGCTGGGGTATAATCGCCCGTTCACGGAGAGAGCGGCGTCCCCATGAATCTGAACTTCCTGGATTTTGAACAGCCCATCGCAGAGCTCGAGGCCAAGATCGAGGAGCTCAAGCTCATCGGCGATGACAACGAGATCAACATCAGCGACGAGATCGCCCGGCTCGAGGCCAAGAGCAAGGCCCTGACCGAGTCCATCTTCTCCAGCCTGAGCGCCTGGCAGATTGCCCAGCTGGCCCGTCATCCGCGGCGCCCATACACCCTCGACTATATCGACGCCTTCTTCACCGATTTCGAGGAGCTGCACGGCGATCGCACCTTCGCCGACGACGCCGCCATAGTCGGCGGCCTGGCGCGCCTGGAAGGGCGGCCGGTCATGATCATCGGCCACCAGAAGGGCCGGGACACCCACGAGAAGGTGCACCGCAATTTCGGCATGCCGCGCCCTGAAGGCTACCGCAAGGCCATGCGGCTGATGGAGATGGCCGAGCGCTTCAGGCTGCCCATCCTGACCTTCATCGACACCCCGGGCGCCTATCCGGGCGTGGGTGCCGAGGAGCGCGGCCAGAGCGAGGCCATCGCCCGCAACCTGATGGTGATGGCGCGCCTGCGCACCCCCGTCATCTGCACCGTCATCGGCGAGGGCGGCTCCGGCGGCGCCCTGGCCATCGGCATCGGCGATCGCCTGCTGATGCTGCAGTACTCCACCTACTCGGTCATCTCTCCCGAGGGCTGCGCCTCCATCCTCTGGAAGAGCGCCGCCAAGGCGGCCGACGCCGCCGAGGCGATGGGCATCACCGCCGACCGGCTGAGCGAGCTGGAGCTGGCCGACCGGGTGATCCCCGAGCCGCTCGGCGGCGCCCACCGCGATCCGGAGCTGATGGCCGAACGCCTGAAGACCACCCTCCTGGAATACCTCGACCAGCTGGACCGGGTCGACACCGACACCCTGCTGGAGTACCGGATGCGCCGCATCGCCGACTACGGCGTGTTCAAGGAGGGGTAAACCCCTGCCGCTCGACCCCGCGGCCGTCGCCGCCATCCTGGCCGGCTATCCGCCGGCACGCCGGTTCTGGGTGGCCTACAGCGGCGGCCTGGACTCCCATGTTCTACTCCATATCCTCGCCGGGCTGGCACCACGGCTGCCCGCGCCGCTGGCGGCCGTCCATGTCCATCACGGCCTGAGCCCGCGGGCCGACGAGTGGGAGGCGCACTGCGCCGCGGTCTGCGCCGGCCTCGGTGTGCCCCTGCGGCTGCTGCACGTGGACGCCCGGCCCGCTCCCGGGCAGAGCCCCGAGGCCGCGGCCCGCGAAGCCCGCTACCGGGTCCTGGCGGAGTTGCTGGCCGGGGACGAGATCCTGCTCACCGCCCAGCACCTGGACGACCAGGCCGAAACCCTCCTGCTGCAGCAGCTCCGCGGCGGTGGTCTGCGCGGCATGGCGGGCATGCCACGCCTGCGCCGCCTGGGCGGCGGCTGGCTGGGGCGGCCAATGCTCGGTTTCACCCGGGCGGCGCTGGCCGCCTATGCCCGCGACCACGCCCTGGCCTGGGTGGAGGACGAAAGCAACAGCGACACCGGCTTCGACCGCAACTACCTGCGCCACGAGGTACTACCCCGGCTGCGCGTGCGCTGGCCCGCCGCCGCGCGGAGCCTGGGCCGCAGCGCCGAGCACTGCGCCGAGGCGCTGGAGCTGCTGGAGGCACTGGCCGCGGAGGACCTGTCCCGGGCCGACGGCGGGGAGCCCGGCGGCAGCCTGGACGTGGCGGAGCTGGGCGCGCTGTCCCCGGCCCGCCAGCGCAACCTGTTGCGTCACTGGATTGCCGCGCGGGGCGCTCCGTTGCCGCCGGGGCCGCGACTGGAGAGCCTGCGCCGCCAGTGTCTGGAGGCGGGCGCGGATCGCACCCCGCGAATCGCCTGGGGCGGGGTGGAGGTGCGCCGCCACCGGGGCCGGCTCCATCTGCTCGGCGCCCTGGCGGCGCCGCCGGCGGAGGGACTGCCGTGGCATCTGGACGGGGTCCTGGAGCTGCCCGCGGGTCTGGGCCGACTCTCCCTGGCGCCCGCAGTCGGGCTGGGGCTGGCGGAGAGGCGCCTGGCCGGGGGCGCGGGGGAGGTGCGGTTCCGGGGCGGCGGCGAGCGCTGCCAGCCGGCCGGGCGCGCCGGACATCACACCCTGAAGAAGCTGTTCCAGGAGGCGGGGGTGCCGCCCTGGCAGCGGGGGCGGACCCCCCTGCTGTACCTGGACGGCCGGCTGGCGGCGGTCGGCGGGCGTTGGGTCTGCGAGCCCTTCGCGGCCGCCCCGGGCGAGGCCGGGAGGGTGTTGCGCTGGGAGCCCGGGCCGGGGGCCGGGGGCGCAGGTTCGATTGTGGAAAAGTGGCCAATCTGGTAAGGTTCCGCCCAGTTTACGACTGGTCTTCCCCCACCTTTTTCCAGGCACGCATGACGCGATTCATCTTCATAACCGGCGGCGTTGTGTCCGCCCTCGGCAAGGGGATCGCTTCGGCGTCCCTCGCCGCGATCCTCGAGAGCCGCGGGCTCAAGGTCACTCTCCTGAAGCTCGATCCCTATATCAACGTCGATCCGGGGACCATGAGCCCGTTCCAGCACGGCGAGGTCTACGTGACCGCCGACGGAGCGGAGACCGACCTGGACCTGGGGCACTATGAGCGCTTCGTGCGCACGACCATGTCCCGGAACAACAACTACACCACCGGCCAGATCTACGAGAACGTCATCCGGCGCGAGCGCCGCGGCGACTACCTGGGCGGCACGGTGCAGGTGATTCCCCACATCACCGACGAGATCAAGCGCTGCATCCGCGAGGGCGCCGACGGCGCCGACGTGGCCATGGTGGAGATCGGCGGCACCGTGGGTGACATCGAGTCGCTGCCGTTCCTGGAGGCCATCCGCCAGATGGGCGTAGAGCTGGGACGCGAGCGGGTGCTGTTCATGCACCTGACCCTGGTGCCCTACATCGCCGCCTCCGGCGAGCTCAAGACCAAGCCCACCCAGCACTCGGTGAAGGAGCTGCGCTCCATCGGCATCCAGCCCGACGTGCTGCTGTGCCGCAGCGACCGGCCGCTGCCGGAGGCGGAGCGGCGCAAGATCGCGCTGTTCACCAATGTGCCCGAGCGCGCGGTCGTCTCCGCCATCGACGTGGACAACATCTACAAGATTCCGCTGCTCTATCACCTCGAGGGTCTCGATGACCTGGTGGTGGAGCGGCTGCAGTTGCAGGCGGCCCAGCCGGATCTCTCCGAGTGGGAGCGGGTCATCGACGCGATGGAGCATCCGGAGTCGGAGGTCACCATCGCCATGGTGGGCAAGTACGTGGAGCTCACCGACGCCTACAAGTCCCTCAACGAGGCCCTGTTCCACGCCGGCCTGCGCAACCGCACGAAGGTGCGCATCCACTACGTGGAGTCCGAGGAGATCGAAACCCAGGGCACCGGCTGCCTGGCCGGTGCCGACGCCATCCTGGTGCCGGGAGGATTCGGCGAACGGGGCGTGGAGGGCAAGATCAGGGCCGTGGAGTACGCCCGCACCAACCGCATCCCCTATCTCGGCATCTGCCTCGGGCTGCAGGTGGCGGTCATCGAGTACGCCCGCAACAAGGCGGGCATGCCGCGGGCCAACAGCACCGAGTTCGATCGCGACACGCCCTATCCGGTCATCGCCCTGGTGACCGAGTGGGTCACCAGCAGCGGCGGCGTGGAACACCGCACCGACGAGGACGACCTGGGCGGCACCATGCGCCTGGGCGCCCAGCAGTGCCGTCTCGAGGAGGGGTCCCTGGTGCGCGAGGCGTACGGCAAGGATGTGATTGTCGAACGCCACCGCCACCGCTACGAGGTCAACGACCGCTTCCTGACCGAACTGGAGCAGGCCGGCATGAATGTCTCGGGCCGCTCCATCGACGGCAGCCTGGTGGAGGTGGTGGAGGTGCCGGAACATCCCTGGTTCGTCGCCTGCCAGTTCCACCCCGAATTCACCTCGACCCCGAGGGACGGTCATCCGCTGTTCACCGGTTTCGTCCAGGCCGCCTGCGCCCAGCGCGAGCGCAACGCCACCAAGGCGGCCAGCTGAGATGGGCGGACAGGAGACGCGCCAGGGACCTGGCAGCATCGACCTGTGCGGCTTCAGCGCCGGGCTGGAGCAGCCGCTGTTCCTCATCGCCGGGCCGTGCGTCATCGAGAGCGAACAGCTGGCTCTGGACACGGCCGGAGCGCTCAAGGAGCTGACCGGGCGCCTGGGAGTGCCGTTCATCTACAAGTCCTCCTTCGACAAGGCCAACCGTTCCTCCGTCGCGAGCTACCGCGGCCCGGGCGTCGAGGCGGGTCTGCGCATCCTGGAGAAGGTGAAGCGCGATGTCGGCGTGCCGGTGCTCACCGACGTGCACGAGGACACGCCGCTGGCCGAGGTGGCCGCGGTAGTGGACGTGCTGCAGACCCCCGCCTTCCTGTGCCGGCAGACCAACTTCATCCAGGCGGTGGCCGCGCAGGGGCTGCCGGTGAACATCAAGAAGGGGCAGTTCCTCGCCCCGTGGGACATGAAGTACGTGGCCGACAAGGCGCTGGCCACCGGGAACCGGCGGATCATGGTCTGCGAACGGGGCGTGAGTTTCGGCTACAACAACCTGGTCTCCGACATGCGGTCCCTGGCGGTGATGCGCGAGACCGGCTGCCCGGTGGTGTTCGACGCCACCCACTCGGTACAGCTGCCGGGCGGGCAGGGTGGCGCCTCCGGCGGGCAGCGCGAATTCGTTCCGGTACTGGCGCGCGCAGCCGTGGCCGCCGGGGTCTCGGGCCTGTTCATGGAAACCCACCCGCGTCCCGACGAGGCGCTCAGCGACGGACCCAACGCCTGGCCCCTGGGGCGGCTGGAGGCGCTGCTCGAGACCCTGGTTGCGATCGATCGCGCCGTGAAGGCGAACGGCTTCGATGAGCTGAAATGACACGCCGCCTCCCAGGCGGCGTGTTTGCTTGGTAATCCCGTTTCATCGATTTCAGGTATCAGGTTTTAGGTGTTACGTCTCAGGTATCCGTGTCATCCATAAAGCAGTGGGTGCGGAAACGAACCACCTCTCTCCGGGACAGGGACCTAATACGTAAAACCTAATACCTAATACTTGAATCCGATACTGAAACCGAAAACGTCATATTTCTGGAGTCATCATGTCTGAGATTCTGAATGTCGTCGCCCGTGAGATTCTCGATTCGCGCGGCAATCCCACCGTCGAGGCCGACGTGATCCTCGCGTCCGGCGTGACCGGCCGCGCCGCGGTGCCCTCCGGCGCGTCCACCGGTTCCCGCGAGGCGCTGGAGCTGCGCGACGGGGATCCCGGCCGCTACGGCGGCAAGGGCGTGCGCAAGGCGGTCGAACACATCAACACCGAGATCCGCAAGCTGCTCGTGGGACGCGGCGCCATGGACCAGGCGGGCCTGGACCAGGCGATGATCGATCTCGACGGCACCGCCAACAAGGGGCGCCTGGGGGCCAACGCCATTCTCGCGGTCTCCATGGCCCTGGCCAAGGCCGCGGCGCGCCAGACGGAGCTGCCGCTCTACCGCTACCTGGGCCTGAAGGGTCCCTACAGCCTGCCGGTGCCGATGATGAACATCATCAACGGTGGGGCCCACGCGGACAACAACGTGGACATGCAGGAGTTCATGATCGTGCCGGCGGGCATGCCCAGCGAGGCCGAGGCCATCCGCTGCGGGGCCGAGATCTTCCACACCCTGAAGAAGGTGCTGCAGGAGCGCGGCCTCAACACCGCGGTGGGCGACGAGGGCGGCTTCGCGCCCGACCTGCCCTCCAACGAGGCGGCGGTCGAGGTGATTTTGGAGGCCATCGGGCGGGCCGGCTACAAGGCCGGCGAGGATGTCTGGATCGGACTCGACGCGGCCAGTTCGGAGTTCTACCGCGACGGCAAGTACGAGCTTGCCTCCGAGGGCCGCTCCCTCAGCTCCGCCGAGATGGTGGACTACCTGGAGGACTGGGTGAACCGCTACCCCATCCTCACCATCGAGGACGGGATGGCGGAGAACGACTGGGAGGGCTGGAAGCTCCTCACCGAGCGTCTGGGCAAGCGCGTGCAGCTGGTGGGCGATGATCTCTTCGTCACCAATCCCGCCATTCTGCGCGAGGGCATCGACAAGGGGATCGCCAACGCCATCCTCATCAAGCTCAACCAGATCGGCACCGTCACCGAGACCCTGGAAGCCATCCGGATGGCCAAGGCGGCCGGCTACGGCGTGGTCATCTCCCACCGTTCGGGAGAGACCGAGGACGTCACCATCGCCGACCTGGCGGTGGCAACCGCCGCCGGCCAGATCAAGACCGGCTCGCTGAGCCGTTCCGACCGGGTGGCCAAGTACAACCGCCTGCTGCGCATCGAGGAGATGCTCGCCGGGAAGGGGCCCTATGCCGGGCGCAGCATCTATCCGTTCCTTGCCGGTTGAGGTTCCGCAACGGCAATGCGGACCTGCGACCCGGAGTGTGAGTCACGGGGGCTGTGACCATTAAATGGGTCATCGTTGTGCTGGTGCTGGTGCTGGTATCGCTCCAGGCCCGGCTCTGGTTCGGCGAGGGCAGCCTCGCCGAGGTCTGGCGCCTGCGGCAGTCGGTGAAGCTGCAGGAGCAGACCAACGCCGAGCAGCGTGAACGCAACCAGGTCCTGGAGGCGGAGGTCCGCGATCTCAAGCAGGGGCTGGAGGCCATCGAGGAGCGCGCCCGCAGCGAGCTGGGGATGATCAGGGAAGGCGAGACCTTCTTCCTCCTGGTGGAGTGAGCGCGCCTCGACGGGGCTTCGGTCACGTTCGGGTGATGGGAAGAGCGCGCCACGAAGGCGCGAAGAAAGCAGCCAAGAATCTGTCAATCTGCGGTTTAAACAAGTCTTTCTCTTCGTGCGCTTCGTGGTGAAAACAGGTGAACGGCGGATCTGATGACGGCTCAGGATGACCGGGTCTGGGCGGTGGTGCCGGCCGCGGGGGTGGGGGCGCGCATGGGCACGGAGGTGCCCAAGCAGTACCTGCCGCTGCTCGGCCGTCCGCTCATCGAGCACACCCTGGAGCGGCTTCTCAGCCACCCGCGCATCGCCGGCGTGGTGGTGGCGGTGGCGGCCGGGGACGAGCGCTGGCGGTCCCTGGGCCTGGCCGGGCGGCCCGGAGTCACCACCGTGACGGGCGGCGCCGAGCGCTGTCACTCGGTGCTCAACGCCCTGGCCTGGCTGCTCGGGCAGGGGCGCGGCGGGGCCTGGGTCCTGGTGCATGACGCCGCGCGTCCCTGCCTCTCCCACGGCGAGATCGATCGCCTGCTGGAGGTCCTGGCGGATGATCCGGTCGGCGGCCTGCTCGGGTTGCCGGTGCGTGACACCATGAAACGGGCCGGGGCGCAGGACCGGGTGGCCGGCACCGTGCCGCGGGAGGGGCTGTGGCACGCCCTGACGCCGCAGATGTTCCGCACCGGCGCGCTGCACGCGGCCCTCGGCGCGGCCCTGGCCCGGGGCGAACTGGTGACCGACGAGTCCTCCGCCATGGAACTGGCCGGCCACGCCCCGCGGCTGGTGCCCGGACGACCCGAGAACATCAAGGTCACGCGTCCCGAGGATCTGGCGCTGGCCGAACTCTACCTCCGGCAACAGGGGGGAACGACAGGATGAGAATCGGGCAGGGTTTCGACGCCCACCGCTTCACCCCCGGGCGGCGGCTGATCCTCGGCGGGGTCGAGATCCCCCACGATGAGGGCATGCTGGCCCACTCCGACGGCGACGTGGCGATTCATGCGCTGTGCGATGCGCTGCTCGGCGCCGCGGCGCTGGGCGACATCGGCCGGCACTTCCCCGACAGCAGCGCCGAGTACAAGGACGCCGACAGCCGCGTGCTGCTGCGGCGGGTCGTCGCCCTGCTGGCCGAACGGAGCTTCCGGGTCGGCAACGCCGACATCACCCTCATCGCCCAGCGTCCGAAGCTGGCCCCCTTCATCGACACGATGCGCGAGCGCCTGGCGGCCGATCTCCGGGTGGCCGTGGAGCGGGTGGGCGTGAAGGCCACCACCACCGAGCAGATGGGCTTCACCGGGCGCGGCGAGGGCATCGCGGCGCTGGCCGTGGTGCTGCTGGACGAGCCGGTTCCCGCGGCCCGATGAGCGCCGGGACCGATCCCGTCCACACCCTTCCCCGCGCCTGGGGCGTTCCCGCCGCCCAGGGCCGCATCCGCCAGTCGCCGGAGGATTTCCGGGTGGACGAGATCCCCGCCGTCACCCCGGCTGGGCACGGTGAGCACCTCCTCCTGCAGGTGGAAAAGCGCCTTGCCAACACCGAGTGGGTCGCCGGGCGGCTGGCCGAGGTGGCCGGCGTGGAGCCGCTGGCGGTGGGCTATGCCGGTCTGAAGGACCGCCGTGCCGTGACCACCCAGTGGTTCAGCGTCCACCGGCCGGCGTCGGGTGAGCCCGACTGGAGCGTCCTCGAGCCGGAGGGCGTGCGGGTGCTGGAGACCGCCCGGCACACCGCCAAGCTGCGGCGGGGCGAGTTGGAAGGGAACCGGTTCCGGATCCGGGTCACGGCGCTGCAGGGTGGCGCCGCTGCGCTGGAGGCGCGGCTGCGGCAGGTGGCGGAGGCCGGCGTACCCAACTACTTCGGGGAGCAGCGCTTCGGCCGCAACGGCGAGAACCTGGCGCGGGCCGAGACGCTCTTCGCCGGCCGCGGCCAGGTGCGGGATCGCCACCGGCGCGGCCTCTACCTCTCCACGGCCCGCGCGTACCTGTTCAACGCGGTGCTGGCGCGGCGGGTGGAGGCGGGGATCTGGAACCGCGCCCTCCCGGGCGACGTGGTTCTGCTGCCGGGCGGCCACGGCGAGCTGACCCTGGATCGGGTGGACGCTGCCGTGGCGTCCCGGGTGGCCGACGGGCGGCTCGCGCCGACCGGCCCCCTGTGGGGGCGGGGCGGCCTGACCACCGCGGCCGAGGCCCGTGCGTTTGAATTGCAGGCCCTGGCGCCCTATGCCGCGCTGCGCGCCGGCCTGGAGGCCGCGGGCCTGTACCAGGAACGCCGGGCGCTGTGTCTGCGGCCGCGGAAATTCGCCTGGGACCAGTCGCGGCCCGATGTGCTGGAACTGGGTTTCGAGCTGCCGGCCGGCTGCTACGCCACCGTGGTGCTGCGGGAGCTGGTGGGCCTGCAGCCGGTGTCCGCCGGCGGAATGCGCGCGGAGAATGACGGTCCCTGACCTGTCTGGTGTACTGCTTCACTCCTGGAGGCACTTTCAGAGCCTCCAGGAGTGAAGCAGTACACTAGTGCCCCCGGCGGCCATTCGGCCGCGCCGGTCCGTTCCATCGGCGGATGGGCGGAACGGGATTTTGTCGGGCTCCGGCCCTCTAAGTTATCATTCCGCAGATGCCGCGTGCCGCGGCGGCGGGGGCACATGCAAACAGACGGGATCAAAATCCTCATCAGCAATGACGACGGCTATCGGGCCCCCGGCCTGGCGAGCCTCGCGGCGGCGCTGATGGACATGGCGCACATCACGGTAGTGGCCCCGGACCGGGATCGCAGCGGAGCCAGCAACTCCCTGACCCTCGATGTCCCGATTCGCGCCAACATCGGCGAGAACGGCTATATCGCCGTCAACGGCACCCCCACCGACTGCGTTCATCTGGCGATCACCGGTCTGCTCGAGGAGGAGCCGGACATGGTGGTGTCGGGCATCAACGCCGGCGCCAATCTCGGTGACGACGTGCTCTATTCGGGCACCGTGGCCGCCGCCATGGAGGGCCGGTTCCTCGGCCTGCCGGCGCTGGCGGTATCCATCGCCTCCCACAACCCGGCCCACCTGGAATCGGCGGCAAGGGTGGCCCGCACCCTGGTGGAGCGGCTGCTGGCCGACCCGCTGCCGACGGACATCATCCTCAACGTCAACGTGCCCGATCTCCCCTGGGCGCAGATCCGCGGCTACCGCGTCACCCGACTCGGCCACCGCCACCGCGCCGAACCGGTGGTCAGGGCCACCGATCCGCGCGGACGGGACATCTACTGGGTGGGGCCGGCCGGGCTGGAGCAGGATGCCGGTACGGGCACCGACTTCCACGCCCTGCGCGAGAACTTCGTTTCGGTGACGCCGCTGCAGGTGGACCTGACGCGCCACAACGCGCTGGATCGGCTCGGGCAATGGCTGCCGGAGGACGGGGCATGAACCGCGAACGCCTGGACGGCATCGGCATGACCTCCCAGCGTGCCCGCGACCGGCTGGTGGACAAACTGCGCGGCCTCGGCATCACCAGTTCCGCCGTTCTCGGCGTCATCGCCGCCACGCCCAGGCACATCTTCGTGGACGAGGCCCTGTCGAGCCACGCCTACGAGAACAAGTCGCTTCCCATCGGTTTCGGGCAGACCATCTCCCAGCCCTACACCGTCGCCCGGATGACCGAGGTGCTGCTGGAGTGCAGCCCCTGCCGCAAGGTGCTGGAAGTGGGGACCGGATCGGGCTATCAGGCCGTGGTGCTGGCCCAGCTCTGCGAGGAGGTCTTCACCGTGGAGCGCATCGCCGCGCTGCTCAACCGGGCCCGCCAGTGCTTCCGCGACATGGGGCTGCGGAACATCCGCAGCCGCCACACCGACGGCGGGCAGGGCTGGCCCGACAACGGGCCCTACGACGGCATCATGGTCACCGCAGCCATGGAGCAGATACCCGAGGAGTTGCTGACCCAGCTGGCACCCGGCGGTTGCATGGTCCTGCCGCTGGCCACGGCGCAGGGGCAGCGCCTGCAGCGCATCCGCCATACCGGCACGAGCCTCGAAATGGAGGACATGGAGGACGTGCGCTTTGTTCCCTTCCTCGGGGGCAAGCGCTGATGCGCCTCTTCTCCCGGCTCTACGCACGGGTGATGCACTGGGCGGCCCATCCCCACGCGCCCCGCTACCTGGCGGGCCTCAGCTTCGCCGAATCCTCCTTCTTTCCCATTCCGCCCGACGTGATGCTCGCGCCCATGGCGCTGGCGCGTCCGGAGCGGGCCTGGTCCTATGCCCTGCTCACAACCGCGAGCTCGGTGTTCGGCGGCATACTCGGCTATCTCATCGGCTACTTCGCCTTCGGGGCCATCGAGCCGCTGCTGCACCAGGCCGGCTACTGGCCGGCCTACGAAGCGGCGCGGAACTGGTTCGAGCAGTGGGGTTTCTGGGCCATCTTCGTCGCCGGTTTTTCACCGATTCCCTACAAGGTGTTCACCATTGCCGCGGGCGTGCTGGCGATGGTCTTTCTGCCCTTCGTGCTGGCCTCGGCGGTGGGGCGGGGCTTGCGCTTTTTCCTCGTCGCCGGTCTGATGGTGCTGGGCGGGGAGCGCATGGAGCGCAAGCTGCGCACCTACATCGACTACATCGGCTGGGCCACCGTACTCGCGGGCGTCATCGCCTACCTCGTGATCCGGTATTAGCTCTGATTTTTCTCGCCGAGATCGCCAAGAACGCCAAGGGACAAGATGATCAAGACCTTATGAATGGAGCATCGAGCATCGTCTGGTACGAGGGCCGCTGCAGTATAAGGCCGTCAATCCTTTGTTTTCCTGGCGTTCTTCGCGTCTTGGCGAGAGATATTATGAAATATTGGGGCTAGTGTAGTGCGTCACTCTTGGAGGCACATTCGGCGAGTCGCTGGCCGGCCGGCGGCTCGCCCGCAGGGAGCCCCCCGAAAGCACCATAACTGCGTTGCAGCGCTTGACAAGGGAACAACCATTGCCTGCGCACTGCGCCTTGTCCTGGCACTTTCGGGGGGCTCTGAAAGTACCTCCAAGAGTAACGCACTACACTAGCATCCTGTCGGTGCGGTCAATGGGCGTTCCGCTCCGGTTCAGGACCCCCGGCACCGACGCCGTCCGCGATACGGATTGCCCGGGACTGTGGCTGACGGAAGCATCATGAATCGATGGCGGAACAACAGCGCGCTGGCGCTGGCGGTACTGGTTGTTGCCGCGTTGCTGCTGGATGGCTGCGGCGGGCGCAATACCGCGGCGCCGGTCACCGAACGCTACGGCGCGTCGGCGCGCAAGACCGCGCCCGTTGCGCCGCGCACCACGCCCCGGAGCGGCGACTACACGGTCCGGCGCGGCGATACCCTCTACTCCATCGCCTGGCGCTACGGCCGGGACTACCGGGAACTGGCGGCCTGGAACGGCATTCGCCCTCCCTACACCATCTACGTCGGGCAGCGGCTGCGAACCGCGCCGGGTAGCCTCTCCACGGCCGCGCGGGCCCCTGTGCGGGAATCCGCCCCGGTGCCAGCCGCCCCCGCGCGGAGCACCGCGCCCGTCGCCGCGCCGGCCCCCACCCCCGGCAACCGGGGGTCCACCCCGCAGGGAGTGTCCACGTCCACGTCGAAGGCGGACACGGCATCCGCGTCCGGACCGGTGGAGTTCCCGCGCACTGTCACCTGGGCATGGCCGGTCGAGGGGCCGTTGCTGAACCGTTTCAGCGACAGCGGTTCGGGCAGAAAAGGTGTGGATATCGGCGGTCACTACGGTCAGCCCGTACGCACCGCGGCCGCGGGACAGGTCGTTTACAGCGGCAGTGGACTTCGCGGTTACGGGCAGCTTATCATCGTGAAACATAACGATATGTACCTGAGCGCCTACGCACACAACCGACGTCTCCTGGTCAAGGAGGGTGAAGCGGTGAAAGCGGGGCAGGTGGTGGCCGAGATGGGGCGCAGCGAGACCGACCGGGTCATGCTCCATTTCGAGATTCGCAAGGAGGGTAAACCGGTCGACCCTCTTCGCTACCTGCCGAAGCGCTAGCCCGGAGCAACCACTGTCCGACACAGCGGCCCCACCGCCGCTGGCGCGGGAGTCGGGGAGCGCGAGGTCCGGAGCTGGAGTCCGACGGAAAACGGCATGTGAGGTGTCACGGCCATGATCCGCCGGAGTCCCGGGAAAACAGGCACCGGAGAGTGCACTGCAGATGGTCGAGGCGGTCGTGACTGGGATGATCCGCACGGTATTGGCGCAGCGGGAGGCGATAGTCTCCCCGGATGCGACCGTAACTGTGCCGGGCACATCCGCGGCAGGCAGGACCGCACTGGTACCGTTGATTCCAGGGCTGTGAACGCCGTACGGATCAGCCCCGGCTTGTTGGATGGATGGAAATCACCGAGGAGTTCCTATGCCGCGGGAGTGGGAAGGCGACTCGTTGGCTGATAACGACAGCGACGAGGAGGAGACCCTGGCTATCGAGGAGCAGGAGCAGGATCAGAACGCTGAGGCGGGGGAGCTTCAGGATGAAGAATCCTCAATCAACTGGGAGGCCTCCACCGACAACCTCGATGCCACGCAGTTGTACCTGAGTGAGATTGGCTTCTCGCCGCTGCTCACCGCGGAGGAGGAGGTCTACTTCGCACGCCGGGCGCAACGCGGCGACGACAGTGCGCGCAAGCGCATGATCGTGAGCAACCTGCGCCTGGTGGTGAAGATCGCCCGGCGCTACGTCAATCGGGGTCTGGCCCTGCTCGATCTCATCGAGGAGGGGAATCTCGGGCTGATAAGGGCCGTGGAGAAGTTCGACCCCGAGCGCGGATTCCGGTTCTCCACCTATGCCACCTGGTGGATTCGCCAGACCATAGAGCGGGCGATCATGAACCAGACCCGCACCATCCGTCTGCCCATCCACGTGGTCAAGGAGCTGAACGTCTACCTGCGTGCCGCCCGGCAGCTGGCCCAGAGCCTGGACCACGAGCCGACCCCCGAGGAGATTGCACAACTCCTGGACAAGCCGACCCGCGACGTGGAGCGCATGCTGGGACTCAACGAGCGGGTCGCCTCCGTGGACACCCCCTACGGCAAGGACTCGGACAAATCCCTGCTCGACACCATCGCCGACGAGGCGGTTGGAGATCCCGCGGAGCTGCTCCAGGACGACGATCTCAGGGACAGCATCGAAGACTGGCTGTCCCAGCTCAACGACAAGCAGCGGGCCGTGGTGGAGCGTCGTTTCGGCCTGTGCGGCTACGAGAGCTCCACCCTCGAGGAAGTGGGCAACGAGATCGGGCTGACCCGCGAGCGAGTGCGCCAGATCCAGGTGGAGGCCCTGCGGCGGTTGCGCGAGATCCTGGAGAAACAGGGCCTTTCCGGCGACGCCCTGTTCCGTTGAGACGGCGGGCGGCGTGTGAGAGATCTCTGAAAAGCGTGTGCGTGCTTGTCTGGCGCTGGCCTGAGTGGAGCGCGATTGGATCGCTATCGTTGTCTGCATCCAATTGAATAACAAAGGAAATTCGAAGCGTGATGGTTCGGCGTTCGCCCTGTTGCCGGACTGCAATCCCCTTTGCGTTGTAAGGCAATGGTGTATATGTTTATCCCGCGGGGACGGATACCACTGGACAATGCACGGATGCCTCGGGCCGCAGGAGGCGCGACAGGGACGTGCACAGGGACGTGCCCGCAGGGATGCAACGCATTAGGTGTGGGGCGCGTGGAACTGCCCGGATGAGAGGACGTTGAAAAGCGGTCATCGACCGCTTTTTTTTGTGCCGGGAAAATGTGAATGCGTGAATGCGTGAATGCGTGAATGCGTGAATGCGTGAATGCGTGAATGCGTGAATGCGTGAATGCGTGAGTGCGTGATGAGTGGTGGGTAGTGCCGTTCATCCCATCACTCATAACGCATCACCCATCACCGTGAGTGCGTGATGGGTCAATGGATAATGGACAAAGGATAAAGGTGGCTGGAGCCGAACGGGGACGCTCTGAACACTGAACACCCGGTTCTCACTCCCAGTCCACCATCCCCTTCAGCCGGTAGAGCGTCTCCAGCGCCTCGCGCGGGCTGAGTGCATCGGGCTCCACTGTCCGCAGGGTCTCCAGGGCGGGGTGGGGCGGCGCGGCGGGGAAGAGGTCGGCCTGCCGCGGGGCCGAGGCCGCCACCGGGTGACCGTGTTCCCGGCTCTGATCCTCCAGTTCCCGCAGCTTCTCCCGCGCCTGGGCGATGACCTCCCGGGGCACACCGGCCAGCTGGGCCACCTGCAGGCCGTAGCTCTGGTTCGCCGGTCCCTCCTTCACCGCGTGCAGGAAGACGATCCCCTCGCCGTGCTCCACCGCGTCCAGGTGCACATTGACCACCCCGTCATGCTGTTCGGGCAGGGCGGTGAGCTCGAAGTAGTGGGTGGCGAAAAGGGTAAAGGCGCGCAGCCGGCTCGCCAGCCAGGCGGCGCTGGACCAGGCCAGGGACAGCCCGTCGAAGGTGCTGGTGCCCCGGCCCACCTCGTCCATCAGCACCAGGCTCTCGGCGGTGGCGTTGTGGAGGATGTTGGCCGTCTCAGTCATCTCCACCATGAAGGTGGAGCGCCCGCCGGCGAGATCGTCGGAAGCGCCGATGCGGGTGAAGATACGGTCGACAGGACCGATCCGCGCGCGCCGGGCCGGCACGAAGGCGCCGGTGTGGGCAAGCAGGGCGATCAGCGCGATCTGGCGCATGTAGGTGGACTTGCCGCCCATGTTGGGGCCGGTGATGACGAGCATGCGCCGGGTCTCGTCCAAGTGCACGTCGTTGGGCACGAAAGGGGCTTCCAGTACCTGCTCCACCACCGGGTGGCGACCCGCCTCGACGACGAGCCCCGGTTCATCCACCAGCTCCGGCCGCACCAGGTCCTGGGCGGCGGCGCGCGCGGCCAGGTTGGCCAGCACATCCAGCTCCGCCAGTGCCGCGGCGGTGGCCTGCAGCCGCGGGAGCTCCGCTGCGAGGCAGTCCAGCAGCTCCTCGTAGAGGGCCTTCTCCCGCGCCAGGGCCCGCTCCCGGCTGGAGAGGACCTTGTCCTCGAAGCCCTTCAGCTCCGGGGTGATGTAGCGTTCCACGTTCTTCAGGGTCTGGCGCCGGGTGTACTCGGTGGGCGCCTTGGCGGCCTGGCTGCGGCTGATTTCGATGTAGTAGCCGTGCACCCGGTTGTAGCCGAACCTGAGGGTGGGGATGCCGGTGCGCTCCCGTTCCCGCAGCTCCATCTCCAGCAGGCGGTCGCCGGCGTCCTCGCTCAGGCCGCGCAGCTCGTCGAGCTCCTCGTCGTAGCCCGGGGCGATCACCCCGCCGTCACGCACCAGCACCGGGGGAGTCTCCACCAGCGCGCTGTCGAGACGCTGATGCAGCGCCGGCAGGGGCGCGGTCTCGCCGGCGAGCTCCGCCAGCCGGGGTGAGTCCAGCCCGGCCAGGGCCGCGTTCAGCTCGGGCAGCATGCCCAGGGCCAGGCGCAGCTGGCCGAGATCCCGCGGCCGCGCCGAGCGCAGGGCCACCCGCGCCAGGATCCGCTCCACATCACCGATGCCCCGCAGCAGGGGGGCGATACCCTCGTGGCGGTGCTCATCGAGCAGGGTGCCGATGGCGTGCTGGCGCAGGCGGAGCGTGGTGCGATCGCGCAGCGGGCGCTGCAGCCAGCGGGCCAGCAGGCGTGAACCCATGGGGGTGGCGGTCTGGTCCAGCACCGCCAGCAGCGTGTGCTCGCGACCCCCCGAGAGATTGACGGTGAGCTCCAGGTTGCGGCGGGTTGCGGCGTCGAGGATGACGCTCTCCTCGCGCGACTCGGTGCGCAGGGCGCGGATGTGGGGCAGGGCGCTGCGCTGGGTGTCCTTGGCGTACTGCAGCAGGCAGCCGGCCGCGCCCACGGCCAGGGGCAGATGGGCGCAGCCGAAGGGGTCCAGGTCGCGGGTGCCGAACTGGGCGCAGAGTTCCCGGGTGGCGGTCCGCGGGTCGAAGTACCAGGGCGGCTGGCGGGTGGGGCGGAAGCGCGGCTCCAGGAAGCCGGACTCCAGCTCCTCGTCCACCAGCAGCTCGGCGGGCTGCAGCCGCTCCAGCTCGCCGAGCAGCGCCTCCCGCCCCTCCACCTCCAGCACCTGGAAGCGGCCGCTGGTGATGTCCAGGCTCGCCAGGCCGTAGTGCCCGCCGTGGCCGGCCAGGGCCACCAGCAGGTTGTCCCGGCGCTCCTCCAGCAGGGCCTCGTCGCTGACGGTGCCGGGGGTGACCACGCGCACCACCTGGCGCTCCACCGGCCCCTTGGAGGCGGCGGGATCGCCGATCTGCTCGCAGATGGCCACCGACTCGCCCAGCCGCACCAGGCGCCCCAGGTAGCTCTCCACCGCGTGCACGGGCACGCCCGCCATGGGGATCGGCGCCCCCGCCGACTGGCCCCGGGTGGTCAGGGTGATGTCCAGCAGCTTCGCCACCCGCCGAGCGTCGTCGTAGAACAGCTCGTAGAAATCGCCCATGCGGTAGAACAGCAGCCGGTGGGGCTGCTCCGCCTTGATGCGCAGGTACTGCTGCATCATCGGCGTGTGGCGGGAGAGGTCCTGGCTTGCCTGGGTCATGGGGGCGCAGTTTAACGGATGCGGACCGGGGGGTGGAACGGCTGGCGCGGATGCGCCGCGGCCGGTGACATTGACAGGGGTCGATATAAGACTAAATTTGTCAGGTATAAGGACGAATGTCCGCATCACCCTGCAACTCCCTTCCGGCCTGGTGGAGCCGTATTTTTCGGCACAGTTGTGCCGTCCGCCGTCATTAGGTCCAGACGGGTGTCGAATCGGCACCGAGGGGGAACCATGGCGAGCTGGAACCTGACCGGGAACTATGCGGAGACCTGCAGCTGCTCCGTACCCTGTCCCTGCAACTTTCTGAATGCCCCCACGGAAGGAGACTGCACCGCCTGGGCGGCGTGGCACATCGAGGACGGAGACTTCGACGGTACGCCGCTCGGCGGCCTCAATGTCGCCCTGGCGCTCAATTCGCCCGGGCACATGCTGGAAACCAAGTGGCGGGTGGCGATGTATGTGGATGAACGGGCCGACGACGCCCAGCGCGAGGCCTTGCAGCAGATATTCGGCGGCGAGGCCGGCGGCCTGTTCGGCGAGCTGAAGGGCTTCATCGGCGAGGTGGCCGGGGTGCGCAACGCCGCCATCGAGTTCCGCAACACGGGCGGCAGCCGCCACTTCAACATCGAGGGGGCCGGATCGGTGGATATCGAGGCGGTGCAGGGCGAGGGTGGCCAGGAGGTGCGCATCGACAACGCTCCGCTGTCGCTGTCGCCCGGGCAGCCGCTCACCGTCGGCAAGGCCGCCGCGGTCAGCCTGAGCGATCACGGCATCACGCTGGGGAAGGCGGGCGTCAATGCCTTCTTCGCTCCCTTCAGCTACACCTCCGGGTAGGTCCGGGCGATGACCGCCACGGCGGCCCGGCCGTTCGCCGGCGGCTGGGTGGTGTGGCTACCGCTAGGCCTGGTGGTCGCCGCGGCCTGGGCCTACCTGCTGGTCATCGACCGGCAGATGGCCATGGCGGATTGGCTCAGCGGGCTGCCCATGCTGATGCCGATGAGCAGCAGCTGGAGCGGCGCGGACGCTGTGCTCATCTTCGTCATGTGGACGGTGATGATGGTGGCGATGATGACCCCGACGCTGGTGCCGCTGCTGCTCCTTGTCGCCCGGCTCCGGCCGGACGGCCGGGGCCGGCAGCTGGTCCGGGTCGGCGCCCTGATCGGCGGCTACAGCATCACCTGGGCGCTGTTCAGCGCCATCGCCACCGGTGTCCACTGGGCCCTGCTGCGGGGTGATGTGATCACCCCCATGCTGGCGGGGCGGCGGGCGGAGTTCGCGGCCGTGCTGTTGATTGCCGCCGGGCTGTTCCAGCTGACCCCCCTGAAGGACTACTGCCTGACCCGCTGCCGGTCGCCCCTCGGCCTGGTGCTGACCGAGTGGCGGCCGGGGCCGGCCGGCGCCCTGCGCCTGGGCTGGCTGCACGGCCGCCACTGCGTCGGCTGCTGCTGGGCGCTGATGGGGCTCCTGTTCGTGTTCGGCGTCATGAACCTGCTCTGGGTCGCGGCGCTGTCGGTGCTGGTGCTGGCGGAGAAGGTGCTGGTGCGGGGGCCGTGGCCGAGCCGGGTGCTGGGCGGCCTGCTGATTGCCTGGGGGCTGGGCCTGCTGATCCGCGGCGTCTATTGAAGCGCCTCCGGCGACCCGGTAAGTTGGTCGCCATGAACGGCGAAACCGAACTGGAGTCCCTGGCCCGGCGGGTGGGGGCGGCGCTGCTGGAGCGGGGGCTGATGCTGGCCACCGCCGAGTCCTGCACCGGCGGCTGGGTGGCGCAGGCCGTGACCGCCGTCGACGGCAGCTCGCAGTGGTTCGAGCGCGGTTTCGTCACCTACAGCAACGCGGCCAAGCAGGAGCTGCTGGGGGTGCGGACGGAGACGCTGGAAGCCCACGGCGCCGTGAGCGAGGCCACCGTGCTGGAGATGGCCACCGGGGCCCTGGCCCACAGCCGGGCCCGTGTGGCGCTCTCCATCAGCGGGGTGGCCGGCCCCACGGGCGGCACGCCGGAAAAACCGGTAGGGACGGTCTGGCACGGCTGGGCGCTGGCGGGGCGGCCGCCCCGGGCGCGACTGCACCGCTACAACGGCGACCGCGCGTCCGTGCGCCGGCAGGCGGTGATCACCGCCCTGGCGGGGGTGCTGGAGCTGCTGGAGGAGCGGGCGGACTGAAGCCATGCCGCCCGAACCGCCCGCCCGCGAACGCCTCTTCTTCGCCCTCTGGCCCGGGCCGACGGTGCGAGCGGCCCTGGCCCGGCGGGCGCGGGATGCCTGTGCCGGCCTGCGGGGGCGGCCGACTCCCGCGGACAACCTCCATGTGACCCTGGCGTTCCTGGGCGAACTGGACGCCGACACGCGCGATTGCGTGGAGGCGGTGGCGGGACGCCTGCCGTTCGAGCCCTTCGACCTGGTCCTCGACCGCCTCGAGTATGTCCCCCGCAACCGCATCCTCTGGCTCGGCGCCGGCGAACTGCCCATGCCCCTGGCGCGGCTGGCCGGCGGGCTGAACGCCGGTCTGCGCGAGTGCGGCCACGAACCGGAACGGCGGCCCTTCCGCGCCCACATCACCCTCATGCGCAAGCTCAACCGGTCGCCCCGGCACCTGGCGCCGGAGCCGCTCACCTGGCATGTGGACGGTTTCGCCCTGGTCCGCTCCCGCCTCGACCCGGAGGGGGCCCAGTACGAGGTGGTGGCGCGCTGGCCGGCCGGGTAGCCCGCTGACCGGCAATTCCGCTTTTCACCTCCCTTTCCAAACGGCAGACGGGCAAGGGCAGGGCGAGTGTACCGCGTCACTCTTGGAGGTACTTTCAGAGCCCCCCGAAAGTGCCAGGACAAGGCGCAGTGCGCAGGCAATGGTTGTTTCCCTTGTCAAGCGCTGCAACGCAGTCATGGTGCTTTCGGGGGGGCTCCCTGCGGGCGAGCCGCAGGCCGGCCATCTGCGGCGTTGCGCTTGCTTGAAAGGGGGCCTGCCCTTCCTGCGCAAGCGCGCCTTGCATCTGACCGGCCGGCGACTCGCTGAATGGGCCTCCAAGAGTGACGCGGTACACTAGGACCCCGTTTCCAGGTATGGGATAATTTTTGTTTGGATTTCAGCCGGGCTCCCCGGAGCCCGGCCCGGACGCCGATCACAGGAGAGACGATGGACGACAACAAGCGGAAGGCCCTCAGCGCGGCCCTGAGCCAGATTGAACGCCAGTTCGGCAAGGGCTCGGTCATGCGCATGGGCGATGGCAGCGCGGTGCGCGACATCTCGGTCATCTCCACCGGTTCCCTGGGGCTGGACATTGCGCTCGGCGTGGGCGGGGTGCCCCGCGGCCGGGTGGTGGAGGTCTACGGCCCGGAATCCTCGGGCAAGACCACCCTGACCCTGCAGGTGGTGGCCGAGGCGCAGAAGCTCGGCGGCACCGCCGCGTTCATCGACGCCGAGCACGCCCTGGACCCCGGCTACGCCGAGAAGCTCGGCGTCAACGTGGACGATCTGCTGGTTTCCCAGCCCGACACCGGCGAGCAGGCGCTGGAGATCGCCGACATGCTGGTGCGCTCCGGGGCGGTGGACGTGGTGGTGGTGGACTCGGTGGCGGCGCTCACGCCGAAGGCCGAGATCGAGGGCGAGATGGGCGACTCCCATGTGGGCCTGCAGGCGCGGCTCATGTCCCAGGCCCTGCGCAAGCTCACCGCCAACATCAAGCGCTCCAACACCCTGGTGATCTTCATCAACCAGATCCGCATGAAAATCGGGGTGATGTTCGGCAACCCAGAGACCACCACCGGCGGCAACGCGCTCAAGTTCTACTCCTCGGTGCGCCTGGACATCCGCCGCATCGGCGCCATCAAGAAGGGCGACGAGGTGGTGGGCAACGAAACCCGCGTTAAGGTGGTGAAGAACAAGGTGGCCCCGCCCTTCCGGCAGGCGGAGTTCGACATCCTCTACGGCGAGGGCATCTCCCGCGAGGGCGAGATTATCGACCTCGGCGTGAAGGAGGGCATCGTGGAGAAGTCCGGGGCCTGGTACAGCTACGGCAAGGACCGCATCGGCCAGGGCAAGGACAATGTGCGCCAGTTCCTGAAGGAGCACCCGGACATGGCCGCCGAGATCGAAGCCAAGATCCGGGCCCGCCTGTTGCCCACCACCGTGCCGGCCGTCGAGGCCGCCGAGGCCGAGGCCTGAGCGAGCAGGCCGATGTCCGGGCCGCGGCGCTCAAGCGCCTGGCCCGGCGTGAATATGCCCGGGGCGAGCTGCGGGCGCGGCTGCTCCACGGGGGGCACCCGGCGGCGGCGGTGGACGCCGAGCTGGACGCCCTGGCCCGGGAGGGGCTACTGAGCGACGAGCGCTTCTGCGAGGTGTTCGTCCGCAATCGCGCCGGCAGCGGCTACGGGCCGCTGCGCATCCGCCAGGAGCTGAACCAGCGGGGTATCGACGAGGCGCTGGCCGGGCAGGCGCTCGCGGCGGTGGAGGCCGACTGGGCCGCGCTCGCCGCGGAGGTGCGCCGCCGTCGTTTCGGGGAGCGGCTTCCCCGCGGCTATCCGGAGTGGGCGAAGCAGGCGCGCTTTCTCCAGTACCGGGGCTTCGGCAGCGAGGCGATTCGCGCCGCCCTGGGCGGCGATGCCGACGATCAGGCGCCGTAGGGTGTGCCGTGCGCACCGGGGCGGGCGCGAGAGAGAACATCCATAAAGCAAGACCAAGACCGAGGCGGTCCGATGACGACGAGCAGTGCAGCACTGAGACAGGCCTTCCTGGAGTACTTCCAGCGCCAGGGCCACACCGTGGTGGCCAGCAGTCCGCTGGTGCCCGGCAACGACCCCACCCTGCTGTTCACCAATGCGGGAATGGTGCAGTTCAAGGACGTGTTCCTCGGCCGCGAGCAGCGCCCCTACAGCCGCGCCGCCACCTCCCAGCGCTGTGTCCGGGCCGGCGGCAAGCACAACGATCTCGAGAACGTGGGCTACACCGCCCGCCACCACACCTTCTTCGAGATGCTGGGCAACTTCAGCTTCGGCGACTACTTCAAGCGCGAGGCCATCGGCTTCGCCTGGGAGTTCCTCACCGGGGTGCTCGCCCTGCCCGCCGAGCGGCTCTGGGTGACCGTCTACCAGGACGACGACGAGGCCGCGGATATCTGGCTCCGCGAGATCGGCGTCGACCCGGCCCGCTTCACCCGCATCGGCGACAAGCCCGGCGGGAAGCAGTACGAGAGCGACAACTTCTGGTCCATGGGCGATACCGGCCCCTGCGGCCCCTGCTCGGAGATCTTCTACGATCACGGCCCGGAGGTGGCGGGCGGCCCCCCCGGCAGCCCCGACGAGGACGGCGATCGCTACATCGAGATCTGGAACCTCGTGTTCATGCAGTACGACCGCGCCGCCGACGGCGCCCTCAACCCCCTGCCCAAGCCCTCGGTGGACACCGGCATGGGGCTGGAGCGGCTGGCGGCGGTGATGCAGGGGGTGCACAGCAACTACGAGATCGATCTCTTCCACCACCTCATCGAGGCGGCGGCGGCACTGGCGGGTCTCGACGCCACAGCCAACGTCTCCCTGCGGGTCATCGCCGATCACATCCGCTCCTGCAGCTTCCTGGTGACCGACGGCGTGCTGCCCTCCAACGAGGGGCGCGGCTACGTGCTCCGCCGCATCATCCGCCGGGCCATCCGCCACGGCCACAAGCTGGGCCTGCGCGAGCCCTTCTTCCACAAGCTGGTGGCCCCGCTGGTGGCGGAGATGGGTGCGGCCTACCCGGAGCTGGCAGCGGCTCAGGCCCAGGTGGAGCGGGTGCTCGCCCGCGAGGAGGAGCGCTTCGCCGAAACCCTCGACCAGGGCATGCGCATCTACGAGGAGAAGACCGCCGGCCTCGACCGGGGCGGGGTGATCCCGGGCGATGTCCTGTTCCTGCTCTACGACACCTACGGCTTCCCGGTGGACCTCACCGCCGACATCGCCCGCGAGCGGGGCCTGGGCGTGGACATGGCCGGCTTCGAGCGCGAGATGGAGGGCCAGCGGGAGCGGGCCCGCGCCGCCAGCCAGTTCGGCTCCGACTACCACGCCACCCCCGCGGTGGAGGGGCGCACCGAGTTCACCGGCTATGACGGCGTCGCCGGCGAGGGCACCGTGACCGCCCTCTACCGCGACGGCGAGGCGGTGGAGGTGCTCGCCGCGGGCGAGCAGGGCGTGGTGGTGCTGGACCGCACGCCCTTCTACGCCGAGTCGGGCGGCCAGGTGGGCGACCACGGCACCCTCACCTCGGGCGAGGCCTCCTTCGAAGTGGGCGACACCCGCAAGGAGGGCGCGGTGCACCTGCACCTCGGCCGGCTGCGCCTGGGCAGCCTGCGGGTGGGGGATCGCGTGCGCGCCGAGGTGAGCGCGCAGGAACGTGGCGACACCGCCTGCAACCACTCGGCCACCCACCTGCTGCACGCGGCGCTGCGCCGGGTGCTGGGTGGGCACGTGACCCAGAAGGGCTCGCTGGTGGAGCCCGGCCGGCTGCGCTTCGACTTCTCCCACTTCGAGCCCATGACCGCCGCGGAGCTGCGCGAGGTGGAGCGGCTGGTGAACGAGCAGATCCGCGCCAACCTGCCGGTGCAGGCCGACGAGATGACCTATGACGAGGCCATCGAGCGCGGCGCCATGGCCCTGTTCGGCGAGAAGTACGGCGATCGGGTGCGGGTGCTCAGCATGGGCGAGTTCTCCACCGAGCTGTGCGGCGGCATCCACGTGCGCCGCACCGGCGACATCGGCCTGTTCAAGATCGTGGCCGAAGCGGGCGTGGCCGCCGGCGTGCGCCGCATCGAGGCGGTGACCGGCGCCGGCGCCCTGGAGTGGGTGGAGGGCATGCAGGCCCAGCTGGAGCACATCGGCGCGCTGTTCAAGGGCGGACGCGAACAGCTCGACGTGCGCGTGGCCCAGGCCCTGGAGCGCAGCCGGGCCCTGGAGAAGGAGCTGGAGCGGCTGAAGGGCCGGCTCGCCAGCGCCGCCGGCTCAGATCTGGCCGGACAGGCGCAGGCGATCGGCGGGGTGAAGGTGCTGGCCGCCCGGCTGGACGGGGCCGATCCCAAGTCCCTGCGCGAGACCCTGGATCAGCTGAAGAACAAGATGGGCACCGCCGCCATCGTGCTCGCCACCGTCAGCGAGGGCAAGGTGACGCTGGTGGCCGGCGTCACCAAGGACGCCACCGATCGCCTCAAGGCCGGCGAGCTGGTCAACGTGGTGGCCAGCCGCGTGGGCGGGCGCGGCGGCGGCCGGCCCGACATGGCCCAGGCGGGCGGCACCCAGCCGGAGAACCTGGACGGGGCGCTGGCGGACGTGCCGGGCTGGGTGGCGGAGCGGCTGGGCGCCTGACCTTTAGATTTCCGGTGGATAAACCTATAAAATAACGCGTTTTTATCGCCCAAGAGGCAGTACATGGCACTCATTGTTCAGAAGTACGGCGGCACCTCGGTGGGCACCATCGAGCGCATCGAGAACGTGGCCGAGAAGGTCAGCCGGACCCGGGACGCGGGCAACAGCGTGGTGGTGGTGGTCTCCGCCATGAGCGGGGAGACCAACCGGCTGCTCGACCTGGCCCGCGGGATCGACCACAACCCCACCCAGCGCGAAATGGATGTGCTGGTCTCCACCGGCGAGCAGGTGACCATCGCGCTGCTCAGCATGGCACTGACCAAGCGCGGCTGCCCGGCCCGCTCCTACACCGGCGGCCAAGTGAAGATCCTGACCGACAGCGCCCACACCAAGGCCCGCATCCTCGACATCGAGACCGAGCGCATGCGCGCCGACCTCGACGCCGGCCGCGTCCTGGTGGTGGCCGGCTTCCAGGGGGTGGACGAGGCCGGCAACATCACCACCCTGGGCCGCGGCGGCTCAGACACCACCGCCGTGGCACTGGCCGCGGCGCTGAAGGCCGACGAGTGCCAGATCTACACCGACGTGGACGGCGTCTACACCACCGACCCGCGGGTGGTCTCCGATGCCCGGCGGCTCGATCGCATCACCTTCGAGGAGATGCTGGAGATGGCGAGCCTCGGCTCCAAGGTGCTGCAGATCCGTTCGGTGGAGTTCGCCGGCAAGTACAACGTCCCCCTGCGCGTGCTGTCGAGCTTCGAGGAGGGCCCCGGCACGCTGATCACCTACGAGGAAGAGGACCAGGCTATGGAACAACCCGAAATCTCCGGCATCGCCTTCAACCGGGACGAGGCGAAGCTGACCATCACCGGCGTGCCTGACCGTCCGGGCGTGGCCTACAAGATCCTGGGGCCCATCGGCGAGAGCAACATCGAGGTGGACATGATCGTCCAGAACGTGGGGGCGGACGAGACCACCGACTTCACCTTCACCGTCCACCGCAACGACTATGAAAAGGCGCTCGCCATGCTGGAGCGGACCGCGGCCGATCTCGGCGCCCGCTCCGTGAGCGGCGACAAGAGGATCGCCAAGATCTCACTCGTGGGCGTGGGCATGCGCTCCCACGCCGGCATCGCCAGCAGGATGTTCGAGTGCCTGGCGAAGGAGGGCATCAACATCCAGATGATCTCCACCTCGGAGATCAAGATCTCCGTGGTGATCGACGAGAAGTACCTGGAGCTCGGTGTGCGCGCTCTGCACTCGGGCTTCGGGCTGGAAGGGGCGCAGGAGGAGACCATCTCCTCCTGACGCATCGAGGCGGGGTCCACCCGTGCGGGCCTGTCGCGCCAGGGTTCAAGGGGAGGCGCGGCGGGTCCGGCGGGGAGGGTTCTGAAACAGCCAGGGAAGGACTGAGGAGCTGCTAAAACACAAGCGTGGCCGGGTCCCGTACAGGGTTGAAACATTATTGTCAAACATTGTCACAGTCGCTTGATATCCAACCCCAACCCGGGAACCCTGAAGCAGCACCGGAATCATAAAACGACGCAATAGGGAAGTGAGGTGATTGACGATGTTAATTCTGACAAGGCGTGTCGGTGAAACCCTGATGATTGGCGACGAAGTCACCGTGACGGTGCTCGGGGTCAAGGGCAACCAGGTGCGGATCGGCGTAAACGCTCCCAAGGATGTCTCCGTTCATCGCGAGGAGATCTACCAGCGCATACAGCATGAAAAGGAGGGCGAGCCGGACAGCAATGCCGGTTGATTCACAGTCCTTTCAGACCCCCTTGGGAAGGCCGATCGTGTTCTACACATCGGCCTTCTTTCATGCTATTCTTCGCGCTCGTTTTTGGAGAGGTGGCCGAGAGGCTGAAGGCGCTCCCCTGCTAAGGGAGTATGGGGTCAAAAGCTCCATCGAGGGTTCGAATCCCTCCCTCTCCGCCAGTATCCCGGTAAGCAGGCCGCCCGCGAGGCGGTTTTTTTGTGCCTCGAACAGGCCGGTTTCGCTGCCGCCATGAACGCGATCGCCAGGGCCTATTTTCCGAGCGGCTAGTTCCCCTGACCGCCCCGGCGCTCAGGCCGCGCCTGCCTCTAGGTTCAGCGTCACCCGGATCATGCCGGGTTCGTCCGCCACGGCGGCTTCCCTGAACCCGAGAATGCCGCACAGCTTGCGCATCTGCCGGTTCTCCTGCAGCACGTCGCCGTAGATCTCCCGGATGCCGCGCCGGCGCGCGTAGTCGATGATGCGCTTCATCAGGAAGATGCCCAGGCCCATGGCGGTCATGTCGTGGCGGACGATGATGGCGTACTCGGCGCGCTCGTTCTCCGTGTCGGCGATGATGTTCGCCACGCCGTAGATCTCGGTCTTCCCGGGAATGCCGCTCTCGGTGAGGATGAGCCCCATCTCGCGGTCGTAGTCGATCTGGGTGAAGCGGACCGCCGCCACGTGGGAGAGGGTCTTCATGGAGATGAAGAAGCGCAGGCGGACCTCCTCCGGGGTGAGCTTGGCGAAGGTGGCCTGCAGCGAGGGTTCGTCCTCCGGGCGGATGGGGCGCAGCAGGAGCGTGCGCCCGTCGCCGAGGGGAATCTCCTCCTCCAGCTCCTTGGGGTAGGGGCGGATCGCCAGGCGCTGGCCGGCCGGTCCCTCGGCCTCGCCCACCCGCATGCGCGCATCCAGCGCGATCACCCCGTATTCGTCGGCCAGCAGGGGATTGATGTCCAGCTCCCTGAGCTCGGGGAGATCGATGACCAGCTGCGCCACCTTGAGCAGGGTGAGCGCGATGGCCTCGAGGTTGGCGGGCGGCAGATCCCGGTAGCCCTGCAGCTGGCTGTGGATGCGGGTGCGCGACATGACCTCGTGGGCCAGCCGCATGTTGAGCGGCGGCAGGGCCAGCGCCTGGTCCTTGAGGATCTCCACGGCGGTGCCGCCCTGGCCGAAGAGCAGGGTGGGGCCGAACTGGGGATCCTCCGTCACCCCGATGATGAGCTCGAAGGCCTGCGGCCGGCGCACCATGGGCTGGACGCTGAACCCGGTCAGCCGCGCCTCGGGGCGGACCCGCCGGACCCGCTCCTGCATGGCGTCGGCCATCTCCCGCACGGCGGCGGGGCCGTCGAGATCCCGGGCGACCCCGCCCACGTCGGACTTGTGGCTGATGTCCGGGGAGACGATCTTGAGCACCACGGTCCCGCCGATCCGCGCCGCGACCGACGCGGCCTCCCCGGGCGTGCGCGCCCACTCGGTGGGAACGATCGGGACACCGTAGGCGGCGAGCACCTCCTTGGCCTCGGGCTCCGTGAGCCAGTCGCGGCCCTCCCCCAGCGCCTGCCGGATGACCCGTTGCGCCCGCGCCGTGTCGGTGGTGAACTCCTCCGGCACCGACGGCGGGGTCTCCATCAGCGTCTCCTGGTTGCGGCGGTAGTTCACCAGGTGCATGAAGGCGCGCACCGCCTGCTCGGGGGTGTCGTAGCTCGGGATCCGGTGGCGGGCGAACAGGTGGCGCACCTCCGCCGCGGAGCCGTCGCCGACCCAGCTGGTCAGCAGCGGCAGCTTCGGCTTCGCCGTGGCGGTGCGGATCACCGCCTGGGCGGCGTCGGTGCTGGAGGCCACCGCCGTGGGGCAGTTGAGGACGAGGATGGCATCGATGTCCCGGTCGTTCGCCAGCACCTCCAGGGCGTCGGCGTAGCGGCTGCCCGTGGCGTCACCGACGATGTCCACGGGATTACCGTGGGACCAGGTGGGCGGCAGTACCCGGTCGAGGTTCGCCAGGGTCTCCGGGGCGAGCTCCGCCAGGCGCGCGCCCTCGTCGATGACCGCGTCCGCGGCGAGCACGCCGACCCCGCCGCCGTTGGTGAGAATCGCCAGCCGCTCCCCCCTCGGCCTGCAGCCCATGGCCAGGGTCTCGGCCGCGTCGAACAGCTCCTCCAGGGTATAGACCCGCAGCATGCCCGCGCGCCGGAAGGCCGCGTCATAGACCGCGTCCGAGCCGGCCAGCGCCCCGGTGTGGGAGGCGGCCGCCCGGGCCCCCTCGGCGTGGCGGCCCGCCTTGACGATGATGACCGGCTTCATCCGCGCCGCGGCGCGGGCGGCCGACATGAACTTGCGCGCGTTGGTGATCGCCTCGACGTAGAGGAGGATGGCCCGGGTCTCCCGCTCGTTGGCGAGGTAGTCCAGCAGGTCGGCGAAATCCACGTCGGCCATGTCGCCGAGGGAGACCAGGTGCGAGAAGCCGATGCCGCGGCTCTGCGCCCAGTCCAGGATGGAGGTGACGATGGCCCCGGACTGGGTGACGAAGGCGAGCTGGCCCGCCAGTGGGTTGAGGTGGGCGAAGCTGGCGTTGAGCCCGATGCCGGGAATCAGGACGCCCAGGCAGTTCGGCCCGACGATGCGCAGGGTGTGGGGCCGGGCCGCGTCCAGCATGGCCTGCTGCAGCTCCCGGCCGTGGGTTTGGGCGGTTTCGCCGAAGCCGGCGGTAATCACCACCGCGGCCTTGGTCCCCCGCGCGCCGAGCTCGGCGATGATGCCGGGGACGGCATCGGGCGGGGTGGCGATGACGGCGAGATCGGGCGTGACGGGGAGGTTGGCCACGTCCGGGTAGGTCCACACGCCGCGGACGAAGCGGTGGCTGGGGTTGACGGGCATGATGGGCCCGTCGAAACCGCCGAGGTAGAGGTTGTTGGCCAGCACCGCGCCGATGGAGGACGGCCTGTCGCTCGCGCCGATCAGTGCAACGGATTTCGGCCTGAACACGAACTCGAGGTTTTTGATGGTCATGTTACGCCTTGCAGGTCATCAGCCGGACCGCGCATCGACCGGGCTGCGGGTGTCGATCCAAGTCTGGGACACTACACTGGAGTTAACAACCCGGGCACCAGGTACAGATGCGGATGAACGAAGGATCACCCACGGGCCGGAACACGCCGCCCAACCTGGCGGACTACGAGGCCGTGTGCGCCGCCTTCTCATGGGAGGCCGCCCGCGCCGGGCTGGAGGGACTGCCCGGCGGGACCGGCCTGAACATCGCCCACGAGGCGGTCGACCGCCACGCCGCCGGCCCGCGCCGGAAGCGGGTCGCCCTGCGTGCGCTGCGCCGCGACGGGTCCGTGCAGGAGATCACCTACGGGGCGCTGCGCGAGCTCACCGATCGCTTCGCCAACCTGCTGCAGGGCCTGGGAGTGGGGCCGGGGGAGACCGTCTTCACCCTGCTGGGCCGGGTACCCGAGCTCCATGTCACCGCCGTGGGCGCCTGGAAGAACCGCAGCGTCTTCTGCCCGCTGTTCTCGGCCTTCGGCCCCGAGCCCGTCCGCACGCGCCTGGAGATCGGCCGGGCCCGGGTGCTGGTCACCACGGCGGCGCTCTACCGGCGCAAGGTGGAGCCGTTGCGCGCGGCGCTCCCGCACCTGGCGCACGTGCTGCTGGTCGGCCTGAAGGGCACGGCGGCGCCCGCCGGCACGCACGACTTCGACCGCCTGCTCCGGGCGGCGGATGCCCGCTTCGACATCCCCCCCACCGACCCGCAGGCGCCGGCCCTGCTCCACTTCACCAGCGGCACCACCGGCCGGCCGAAGGGGGCCCTCCACGTGCACGAGGCGGTGGTCGCCCACCACGCCACCGGGCGGCTGGCCCTCGATCTCCACCCGGGCGACTGCTACTGGTGCACGGCGGATCCCGGCTGGGTGACGGGCATCTCCTACGGCGTCATCGCGCCGCTGACCGTCGGCGCGACCCTCGTAGTGGACGAGGGGGAGTTCGACGTGGAGCGCTGGTACCGGGTGCTCCAGGAGCAGGGGGTGAACGTCTGGTACACCGCCCCCACGGCGGTGCGCATGATGATGAGGTACGGTGTGGAGGTGGCGCGCGGCTACGACTTCTCGGCCCTGCGCTTCCTCGCCAGCGTGGGCGAGCCCCTCAACCCGGGGGCGATTGCGTGGGGGCGGGAGGCCTTCGGCCTGCCGTTCCACGACAATTGGTGGCAGACCGAGACGGGGGCTATCATGATCGCCAACTTCCGCGCCATGGCGATCCGGCCGGGCTCCATGGGCCGGCCGGTGCCCGGCATCGAGGCGGCCATCGTGCGCCGCACCGGCGCGGCCGGCGTGGAGGTGGTGGAGGCGGCCGACGTGACCGGCGAGCTGGCGCTGCGCAGCGGCTGGCCCTCCATGTTCCGCGGCTATCTCGGTGACGAGGCGCGCTACCGCAAGTGCTTCGCCGGCGGCTGGTACCTCAGCGGCGACCTGGCCCGGCGCGACGCCGACGGCTACTTCTGGTTCGTCGGCCGGGCGGACGACCTCATCAAGTCCGCCGGACACCTCATCGGGCCGTTCGAGGTGGAGAGCGTGCTGATGGAACACCCGGCGGTGGCCGAGGCCGGCGTCATCGGCAAGCCCGACCCGATGGCGGGCGAGATCGTCAAGGCGTTCGTGGTGCTGAAGCCCGGCCTGGTCATGGACCGTGATCTGCAGCGCCAGCTCCTGGCCCACGCCCGCCGGCGCCTCGGCGCGGCGGTGGCGCCGAAGGAGATCGAGACCCGGCCCGAACTCCCCAAGACCCGCTCCGGCAAGATCATGCGGCGGCTGCTGAAGGCGCAGGAGACGGGACAGCCGGCGGGCGACCTCTCGGCGCTGTCGGGCGATGGATAGGCACCCATCAACAGGCGACAAGAGACTATGAACAGAGAGGAGCTCCGGGCGGAGACGCTCGACATCCTGCAGGAAATCGTTCCCGACCTCGAACCGGAACGGCTCGACGGCAAGGCCAGCTTCCGGGACCAGTTCGAAATCGACTCCATCGACTACCTCAACTTCGTCCTCACCCTGGAAAAGAAGCTCGGGATCGCCATCCCCGAGGTGGACTATCCCCGGCTCTCCAGCCTCGACGGCTGCCTCGCCTATCTGGAGGCGAAGACCGGCGTGTGAGGGGCGCCCGGAATCGCCGCGGGGGCGCGCCTCCCACAAGGCATCCCGGCCCCTGCGGCTCGATCAAAGCCAGTGGGAGGCCCGCCCCCGGGGCGATAGGGGCGGGGCCGGAGCCCGGTGGATGAATGGTCCCCGGAGCACCGGAAGCCAACGGGACAGGAAATCATGTCACCCCTGTAAATCCTGTCCATTCAAAACCAATCGCCGCGAGGGCGCGCCTCCCACAAGGCATCCCGGCCCCTGCGGCTCGATCAAAGCCAGTGGGAGGCCAGCCCCGGGGCGATAGGGCATCGGCCAACACCCGTGTATGCGCCTTGCGCTTTGCCACCCGAAGCGAACGGACAGAATCCCTGTCACCCCTGTAAATCCTGTCCATACAAAGGGGAAAATAAACGCCGCGAACGCGCGCCTCCCCGTAGGTGCAGATTTATCTGCAGACCCCCACGGCCCAGCCGAAGCCTGTGGGAGGGGCGCCCCCGCCGCGAATTGGCGCCAGACGAAGTCGGGACGCCGGCAGCGACACCACCGGCCTCCGGCTATGCTCCCTTAACCCTTAACCCTTAACCCTTAACCCTTAACCCTTAACCCTTCATCCCAGCCGGTTCTCCGCCCACGCCAGCACCTCACTGAAGGGCAGCCCCTCCAGCCGACCGAACAGCCGGTGGCGGCCGAGCTTGGCACGGCTCAACTTCGGGGTGGTGACGCCGCAGAGAAAACGGGCCAGCGCCCGTGGAGTGGCGAGCTGCGCCTCGCCCTCCAGCAGGGGTTCCAGCTCCGTTCCCAGCCCCGGCGGAATGGGCGGGTTCCGCCGCTCGACGGTCACCGCGCCCTCGCCGCGGCAGCCGCTGCAGTGGCCGCAGGGCTCCGCCAGGCTCTCGCCGAAGTGGGCGGCCAGCGCGGCGCTGCGGCAGCCCACACCGGCGGCGAGCGCGAGCACCTGCCCCAGGCGGGCGATCTCGGCGGCCTCCCGCCGCAGCATCCGCCGGTGGAGCTGATCGGCCAGGGCGTCGGGGTCCTCCGGCGTTCGCAGCCGCCGGTAGCGGTTGCGCACCCCGGCCGCCTTCACCTCCAGCATCCGCTGCTCCCCGAGCCAGTCCAGCGCGCGGATCACCCGCTCCCGGTCGCAGCCGAGGGCCGCGGCCGCCGCGGCCGGGTCGAGGCTGAACCAGGTGCGGCCCTTGCGCGCCTGGCGGAAGAGCCCCTCGAGGAAGGTGCGTCGCTCGCCCTCGAAACAATCCAGGATCTCGCCCGAGCCGAGCAGCGGCTGGAAGCGGTAGTCGGCATAGAAGGGTGTGCCGGCCTCCAGCCAGCCCTCCAGCTCCAGGTAGGTAAGCAGGGTGCGCAGGACCAGGGGGCGGATGTCGTGGTGGGCCGCGAGTTCGTAGAGGGACAGGTCGAACGCCTCCCCCTCGGCGAAGAGCGAGCGCAGCAGCCCGCGCACCGCGCCGGCGTCGGGCGTGTCGCCGTAGACGAAGTTCTCCAGGACGTTGAGATCGTCGGGGCAGAGCAGCAGGTGGCAGATGGAGGGCTCACCGTCCCGTCCCGCCCGGCCGATCTCCTGGGCGTAGTTCTCCAGGCTCTTGGGCGGGTTGTAGTGGTAGACGTAGCGGATGTCCGCCTTGTTCACCCCCATGCCGAAGGCGATGGTGGCCACCACGATCCCGTCAGTGGAGGCCATGAACCACTCCTGCACCCGGGTCCGCTCCTCCTCCTTCAGGCCGGCGTGATAGGCCCGTGCCGGCAGGCCGGCCCCAGCGAGCCGGCCGGCCAGTACCTCGGCGGTGCGCTGCAGGGTGACGTAGACGATGGTGGGGCCGCGCGGACGCTCCCGGAGCAGGCGCAGCAGCTCCCCGTCGCGCCGGTCGGCCTCCACCGGGGTCGTCAGCAGGTGGAGATTGGGCCGGTAGAAGCCGGTGCGCACGGCGCAATCGGGCGCGATCCGGAACGCCGCGCAGATATCCTCCAGCACCCTGGGCGTGGCCGTGGCGGTCAGGGCCAGGATGCGCTCGGCGCCGATCTCGCGGGCGAACTCCGCCAGCTTGAGGTAGTCGGGCCGGAAGTTGTGGCCCCACTCGGAGATGCAGTGGGCCTCGTCCACGGCGAACAGCGACACCCGCACCCGGGCGATGGCCGCGCGGAAGCGCTCGTTGTTGAAGCGCTCGGGGGCCACGTAGAGCAGCCGCAGGCTGCCGTCGCGGACCCGCTCCATCACCTCCCGGTGGCCCTCGGCGCCGAGGGTCGAGTCGAGGCGCCGGGCGGCGATGCCGCGGGCGGCCAGGGCGTCGATCTGATCCTTCATCAGGGCGATGAGGGGCGAGACCACCAGGGTCAGGCCCGGCAGCAGCAGGGCGGGCAGCTGGTAGCAGAGGGACTTGCCGCCCCCGGTGGGGAACACCGCCGCCGCGGAGCGCCCGGCCAGCAGGTGCTCCATCACCGGCGCCTGACCGGGGCGCAGTTCCGCATGGCCGAAGTGCTCCCCGAGGGCGGACCGAATCCGTTCGGTCATGGGCATCCTCCTTGAGGTTCGCTGGGTGAGGTGGACCGGGCGGCCCGAACCTCGGCGCGGAGGTCCGTCCCCGCGCCGGAACCCGCCCGGCAACCGGGCCAAGACACCACACCACCGCCCGCGGCGTCAATGGCCCGGGTATGCCGCACAGGTAAGCCCGAGCCCCCCTGAGCGGCGGGAAAGGGCGGTCGGCCTGCGCCGGCTACGGCACCGGCCACTCCCTTGACAGCCCAGCCCCGAATGAGGAAAATACCGCACCTCAGCAAGGCGCCCGTAGCTCAGCTGGATAGAGTACCTGGCTACGAACCAGGCGGTCGCACGTTCGAATCGTGCCGGGCGCGCCAGACACCAAGGGGTTGCGAAAGCAACCCCTTTCTTTTATTGCCCGTTTCTCTCTTTGGTTTCTCCTGCGTACCATCTGTTCGCATCGGGGGTTGCTTCTATCCGTCTCGAATCTTCGCACCGGATCGAGCTGCCATCTGGACGGATCGGCGACGCTGTCAATTTGATACCCAGAATCGATCAAGCCCCATGAAGTACTACATTTGGCTGGACGGCAACGACAAACCCCTGTCGAAGGCCTGGCGCTACGACGACGAGACGGAGCGCATGGCCGAGGAGCGGCATCCGCCGTCCGCCGAAGCGATCCTGCGGGCGGGGACGCGGGAGCAGCTCATGGAGCGCTATGGCCTGGGGGCGGATGATTTAGCCGATGCCTGACGAGGGCTGTCCGCTCCCGGCTGCCCGGGCGGGCCGCGCCGAGGTCTATCCGTCCACCACCAGTCGCTGCAGCGCCAGGGCGTTGGTGGCCGCGTAGCCGGCCTCGTCGTTGTCGAAGTAGCAGAACACCTCCAGCCCCCGGCCCAGCCAGTCGCTAAAGGTCTCCGCCCAGCCGGTCAGCGCCCGCCGGTCGTAGCTGCCCCGGTAGGGGCCGTCGGGGCCGTGCAGGCGGACGTAGGTGAAGTCGGTCGTGACCTCCCGGGGCGAGAGGCGGCCGTCGAGGTCGTGGATGCAGAACGCCGCACCGTGGCGCGTCAGCAGGTCGTAGATGGCCGGGTCCTCCCAGCTCGGGTCGCGGAATTCGAAGGCGCAGCGGCGGCCGCGGCCCAGGGTCTCGAGGAAGGCCTCGAGCCGTTCCGGATTGCAGTGCCAGCGGGGCGGGAGCTGGAACAGGAGGGGGCCGAGCCGGTCCCCGAGCAGCTCGATGCGGTCGAGGAACGGCGGCAGCGAGCGGTCCGGGTCCTTGAGCTTTTTCATGTGGGTGATGTAGCGGCTGGCCTTGGCGGCGAAGAGAAACCCGGAAGGCGCCGTCGCCTTCCAGTGGGACAGGGCGGATTCCTGCGGCAGGCGGTAGAAGGAGCTGTTGATCTCCACGGTGGAGAGCCGTTCGGCGTAGTAGCCGAGCATCGCCGCCTCGGCGATGTCCTCGGGGTAGAAGGGGCCCTTCCAGTGGGCGTAGGACCAGCCCGAGGTTCCGATGTGGATCCGGCGTGGGTGGGATTTCTTCGTCATCGGCGTGCCTCTCCCGGCGTCCCGGCCCGATGCGTCGGCCTTCCCCCTTAGTTCAGCACATTCACCGGCCGATGCATTCCCCGGCGGCCGGCTCGGGCCGCGCTCTGCTAACCTCAAGGCAGGTGTCACCCGATCGGGAGGTGTCAGGCCATGCTGCCGCTGCAGGGGGTTCCCTACGGGCCGGGGCGGGCGCGCGGCGTGCTGCGGCGGGGCGGTCCCGGAGCCGCGGACCGGGTGCTGCTGCTGACCCACGCGGAGCTCTGCCGCCTGCAGGGCACGCCGGCGGCGATCCTGGTGGTGGGCGCCGCGCCCCTGTCGCACCGGATGCTGCGCCTCATCGGGGCCGGCATACCGACCCTCCTGCTCACCCCGGCCCAGGCGGAGGAGCTGGAGGAGGGGCGCGAGGTAACGGTGGACGGGGATCGGGGCCTCCTCCTCGAAGCCGGTGCGGCGGCTTCGGTCGCTCCGGAAGCCGTTTGCCCGCCGCCGCGGCCCGGGGCGCCCGTCCTGAGCGCCGACGGCCAGGCGGTCTGCCTGCGGGCCAGCGTCCCCGGCGCGGCGGGCGCGGAACAGGCGCTGGCCAACGGGGCCGAGGCCATCGGGCTGGTGCGCAGCGAATACCTCGAGCCCGGCGGCGGGCTTGCGCCCGACGCCGCCTTCTACGCAACGGCGCTGGCCGGGCTGTGCCGGGCGGCCCATCCCCTGCGGGTCACGCTGCGGCTGCCGGACTTCTCCGAGGATAAGCGGCCCTCCTGGTTCCCGGCGGACCTGCCGCTCGCCCCGCTTGGTCTCCAGGGCGTGCGCCTCTATGGACGGGAGCCGGTCAGGACGGTGCTGGGCGCGCTGCTCGAGGCGGTGGGGCCGGTCGCCCAGGCCTTCGATCTGTCGCTGCTCCTGCCCTTCGTGTCCCGCCCGGAGGAGTACCGCCGCTGGCGCGGCGAGATCGAGGCCCTCCTGCCGGCGCCCATCGCGGTGGGGGTGATGGTGGAGACCCCGGCGGCGGCGCTGGAGATCCCCGAGTGGCTGCTGCTGGCGGATTTCGTCTGCGTCGGCTGCAACGATCTCATGCAGGGTCTGTACGGAGCGGATCGCAACCTGCCCGAGGTGGGACACCTGCTCGATCCCCATGCGCCGGCCACCTTCCGCTTCCTGCACCGGCTGGCGGAGCAGGCCGGGGAGGCGGCCGCGGGCGTGCAGCTGTGCGGGCTCCTGCCCCAGGCGCCGGGGGTCCTGCCCGTGCTGCTCGGCCTCGGCTTCCGCGCCTTCTCGGTGGAGCCGCGCCTCATCCCCGCCCTGGCCCGCACCGTGGCGCGAACCGACTGCGGGATGGCGGAGACGCTGGCCCGGGGGGTGTGCGCCGAGCCGGATGCGGAGAGCGCGCGGGCGCTGCTCGGGCTGCCCCGGGCGGCGGGCTGGGGCGTGGGGGCGGCGGGCGGTATCCAGGAACCTCTCAGTCCCACTTGATCCAGCGCAGCTCGAAGCGCCGGGCGTCATCGCCGGCCACCGTTGTTCCCAGCCGCCCGCACTCGCGCGCCATCACCTCCCGCAGCCAGGCCGCGTCGGCAGCGGAGGGCCGGTGCAGCCGGAAGCGCCGGATCTGCAGGGGCACCAGTGACAGGCGCAGCAGCCGCCCGCTCGCCGGATCCAGGGTCAGGAAGTACATCAGGGTGAGATCGCCGCGGAAGGCCTCCTGCCCGCTGATGCCCTCGTAGTCGTTCAGAAAGTCGCCGCAGCCGTAGAGTATCGGCTTTTCCCGGTAGACCTCGATCCCCCGGGGGTGGTGGGAGGAGTGGCCGTGGACGGCGTCCACGCCGGCTGCGTCGATCAGCTGCCGGGCGAAGCGGCGCTGCCCGGCGGGGATGTGGTAGCCCCAGTTGCCGCCCCAGTGGATGGAGGCGACAACGATGTCGCCCGCCCGCCTGACCGCGCGGACCCGTTCGGCGATTCGCCCGACCGTCGTTGGGGTGAGATCCGGCAGGAGGTCCACGCCCGGCCGGTCCGGCCGGGCGCCCCACTCGCCGGGTATGCCGCTGGAGCCATGGCCGAGGGCGAGAACGATCACCCGCCCCTTTCCGGGGCACTCCAGGACGGCGGGGGCCTGCGCCTCCGCGAGCGTCCTCCCGGCGCCGCAGGTGCGCATCCCCGCCGCGGCGAGGGTCTCCAGGGTTTGCTCCAGCCCGGGATAGCCCCAGTCCAGGACGTGGTTGTTGGCCAGCGCGCAGCAGTCGACGCCCGCCGCCGAGAGGCATTCGACGTTGCGGGGATGCATGCGGTAGTGGATGCCCTTGCCGGGCCACCAGTCATCCCGATCGGTGACGGCGGTCTCCAGGTTGATCAACCGCACGTCGGGCTTCGTCCGCGCCAGCTCCTCCAGCGCCTCCCCCCAGGGGTAGCCGAACGCCACCGGTCCGGGTATCGGGCCGTTGGCCCGCTCGGCGATGCGGACATATTCGGCGGCGTCGGTGACCCAGGATTCGTGCAGCGTCGGGTCGCCGGGGTGGGGCAGGACCTGGTCGATGCCGCGTCCGGTCATGACATCGCCGCACAGGAAAATCGTGATTGTAGCGTCGGACGGGGATGGTACGCCGCGGTTGTACCGGTGCATGGATTGCAGGCTCTCCCCCCGGGCGCAGGCCGGGGCGTGGGTGGCTTCCGCCACCGCTCCGAGCAGGGATCCCGCGATGAACCGCAGGAAGTGTCTGCGGCCTGCCTGGAGGGTGTCCTGATGCCGCATGGTTGCCGCTCGATGGTTGCTGCCGCCCTACCATTCCATACTAGTGTACTGCTCCACTATTGGAAGCATATTCAGCGGCTCGCCCGAAGGGAGCCACCCGAAAACGCCGGAACTGCGTCCCGACGCTTGCCAAGGGCCGGGCCATTGGCCCGCACATCGCGCCCGGGGCGCGAGGGCCGGGTGGTGCCGGGCGGGCAGGGACGGTTCAAGGCGTGGAACATGACAGACCGGGATTGCATCCAGTTTCTCCAGTGGGCCCTGCCGCGGCTGGGCCTGCGCTGGCCGGGCTTTCGCAAGGTCCGGCGCCAGGTATGCAAGCGTGTCCAGCGGCGGCTGCGGGCCCTGGAGCTGGCGGATGTCGCCGCCTACCGGCGCCTTCTCCTGGAGCGGGACGAAGAATGGACGAACCTGGATGGTCTGTGCCGGATCACCATTTCGCGCTTCTACCGGGACCGCGGTGTGTACCGGGCGCTCGAGGAGGCGGTCATGCCGGCACTGGCCTCCCGTCTCGAAGCGCGGGGGGAAGGAGCCTTCCGGGTCTGGAGCTCGGGCTGCGCCTCCGGCGAGGAGGCCTATTCCCTCTCGCTGCTGTGGCGGCTGCGCCTCGCCGCCCGGCATCCGTCGCTAAGGCTGGAAATCGTTGCCAGCGACAGCGACTCGCACCTGCTCGATCGGGCCCGGCGGGGCTGCTACGGCGCCGGCAGCCTCAGGGATCTGCCCGGCGCATGGCTGGAGCGGGGGTTCGAGCGCCACGCCGGCGATTACTGCCTGAAACCGGCGTTCCGCGGCGGCATTACGTGGCTGTGGCAGGACGTGCGCGAGGCACGGCCCGCGGGCCCCTTCCAGCTGGTGTTGTGCCGCAACCTGGCCTTCACCTACTTCAATGACGCTGGCCAGCGCGGCTTCCTGCGCCGGCTGCGGGAGGTCCTGGCGCCGGGCGGCGCGGTCGTGGTCGGCGCCCATGAGCGGCTGCCGGTCGACGGGGCATATCTGGAGCCGTGGCCCGGCGTTCCGGCGGTGTATCGCGTCAAGGTTCATCCTCCCGGGAGCTGTCCCTGAAGGATGCCCCCGTCGCGGAGGGGCGGCGGGGAGACTGCCGGGATGGCGCTCCGGCGGATGCTATCTGCAGCTCGCCGGCAGGAACCGGGTCGGGATGCCCGCGCTGCCGCTGCAGTCCCAGGCGATGCGATGCCCGTCGTAATCGGGGGAGAAGATGACCGATTCACCGGCGAGCGGCGAGAACGACAGCTCGACCCATATCACGCCGTTCGCCTTGACCTCGATGCCGTTGACGAATTTCTTTGCATAGCTCGCCCTGGGTCCCAGTCCCGCTTCGGCGTTGTTGCTGGGCCAGGTTTCGCCGTGAAAGAAGAAATAGTCGCTGACAGTGGAGCGGGTCTCGTCGGCGAAAACCAGGGCCTCGCTGATCTTGGCACGGGAGGTGTATTCGATATAGGCGGGGATGGCGATGATGGCCAGGATGCTGACGACAGCGATGACCATCATCAGCTCAATGATGGTGAATCCTCGATTGACCGAGCGCATTGAATGCGGGCCCCCCTTCACATGTCCGGTTTCCAGCGAATCCCCCTGCGAGACCCGCGGCTGTTCTATGGTTGTTTCTCGGGGTGCGTCAATCCGGTGTCCACTGGCGGCGCGGTTTCCAGGGGTTCGAGCTCCACGCGCAGGCGCGCCAGGGTCTGTCCGGCTTCGCTGTCCGGATCCGTTTGGTGGTTCAGGGTGTCGACGAGCGCCGCTATCGTTTCGATCCGCTGGCGCAACATTCCCACGTTGCTGTTCAGGGTCTCGGCGATTTCGTGGAAATGGTCGCCCTGCCGGAGCCTGAGATGGCTGTAAAGATCGCCGCTTCCCAGGCGTTCGAGCCGGCGGTGGATGGCGAACATCGGTCCGGCCAGACGATGGCTCTCCCGGGCGCTGAAGTAGAACACGGTCAGCAGCAGAACCACCTCGATCGCCGCCAGTATCGCGGTGTGGTACCAGGCGATGCCGCCTTGGATGTGGGGGCCGTAGAGCAGGATCCCGATCACGGTGAGCACGTTGACCAGGATGATGGCGATGGAGACAGTGAGCAGGACGTAGCGGTACTGGAACTTTTTGTTGACGAAGAGTTGGTGTCTTCGTTCTTCAGCCATGAGGGGCTCCCTGACAGTCCGTGTTCGGTTCCGGTGAAAATAGCATAACCGTCGGGGACGCACTCACCGCATGGAGCGCAGCGTGAACGGCGTCACGTTTCCGCGGGTCGGCGGGGGCGCGACTTGAATGCCCGGGCGTCGGCCACCATGAACTCCTCGCCCACCGGCTCGAAGCCCAGTTCACTGTAGAAGCGCTTCACCCGCCGGAGCCGCATCTCGTGAGCCTCCCGGCTCTGCTCCTCCTCCGCGTCGGCGAGGGGAAAGGCCTTCAGCGCCACCAGGCTGTCGCCGGCGTCCAGTGCCCGCACCAGCCGGCGCACCATGCGGCTGCCGATGCCCATGCCCCGGGCTTCCGGACGGACCTCGATCTGGTCCACGTAGACCAGGTTGCAGATCTCCCCGGCGGGGTGGGTGCCGTGGGTCGTGCGCAGGCGGCCGCTGCCGTCCGGCCGGAAGGCCACGCGATAGAAATCGGACAGCTCAGCACTCAGCGAGTCGAAGAGCTGTTCGAGATCGACGCCCTGATTATGGGCGTCACAGAAATTGAGGCGATGTCCCTCGGCCTGGCACAGCTCGAGGGGAGCTTCCGCGTCGGGATCGTCCAGCAGCGCGACGCCCTTGAAGCGGGTCACGTAGTCGAGGTGCGGATCATCGCAGGCAATCGCCATGCTGAACTCGAAGCGGACGTTGTCCGGGCTGAGCTCGAGCACCGGCAGCTCGATGGGTGGTTTGCGGTCTGGCACCCGGCGCTTCCCCCTGTCGTCTGTATGACCGCCATGATTGACGGCCGCCCGCGTCAATATAGCAACAATGCCGGGGTATTTGGGGCGCGGAGAAGGTTCAGCCAAGTCGCCGGGGCGTGAGCATGGGCACGGTACGCAGATGCGACAACGTCTGCGAGCCGGAGACTACCGAGTGGTGCCGCAGTCAGTGGGTGGGGGTGTAGTCGGCCCAGCGGTCCGGGTGACCGTCGCGGATGGCGGCCAGCAGTCTGCGCAGGAACTCCAGGCGGGGTCGGCAGACGGGGGCGGTGCGGTAATCGGCGGCGAGATACTCGAGATCGTGGATTTCGCGCAGGACTTCGGCTTCGCTCCGGGGTTCAGGGTCGGGGTTGTCCATGGTTCGGCTCCTCAAGTTGCAGCTGTGCTGTATCAATTTGGCATCGTGTTGTCGTTCTGACGACACAAATGAACTATACAACTAAAAAGATAGTCCTATCTTGATGAAAGTCAAGCGTTAGTTAAAAATTCGGGTAGTTGTCGATATGCGACAGGTCGGGATTGCCCGGGCCTGGATGTGGTGTTGGAGCCGCCAGGATGGCATGTCAGCCGCGGCCGTCGCAGCGGGATAAAAAATTGTCAGGACAAACATTTGGTTGGCGGGTCACCCCTTGTTCCAAGCGGGATCGTGAAGGGTCCTCCGGTGGCGGGTGAGTTGCCGGCCCGGCGGTCAGCTTCCGATACCCGGCCCCTGGCCTGTGCGAGCAGGATGCGCAGGATGGCGGGGCCGGGCAGGTGGACGGGAGCGGTCCTGGGGGGCAATTGGCCTGCTGCAGCTCAATCCTCCCGCGCCCGGTTCTTCGTCACCGCCAAGACAGGCGGCTCTCCACCTCACGCTCGGCCTCTAGCCAGTCATCCAGGCACCTCTCGGGCGAGAAGCCCCTCGACTCGGCCTTGATGTAGGCCGCTTCGGCGATCATTTCGTGCACCTGGCGCAGCGTGACCGGCGTCGACCGGGACATGCTGCGGCGGCTCTGCGCCGGGGTCCGTTTGCGCGGGGCGGGTTTGTCCGTCACCCCGCTCATCGCTGTGGTGCTCTTGGCCGTGCGACTGGTCGTGGCTTTCCCGACGTTGCCTTTGGCTTTCGCCGCGGGGGCTGTCCTGCCGGCGGAGGCCGTGGGCATTGATTCGGTGGTCTTGGTCATCCTGAATACCTCCCTGTCCTGGTTGCATAGTCCGGAAAGAAACCTCTTTTAACGACGTCATGTGACCAGGGCATGAAATGCCCGGCCCGGGTTTCAATTCCGGCTGTCCTGACGGCCACCGGTCGTCTCTGGCGGAAATCTAGCAGATATTCGCGCGGAGTCGAGCGCTTCCGGGTTTCATCGGGGAGTCACAGTGGCGCGTTACAGTCACGCCCGCAGTCATCGATTGGACGGGTACCGTGGTCGTGCACGCGCAACCCCGTCGCGATGTCATGCCTGCCTCTTGCGGACAGGGACGTCCGACCTTTTTCGCCATGCAATGGAGACCGCTTCCCGGGACTACGCAGCCCCATGTCCATGAAAATTTCCGAGCATCGTACCGCATTGATCCTGGGCGGCGGCTGGCTGCTGTTCGTTCTCGCCCTGGTGATCCCCTACGGCTCGATGCGGTTGGCGGGCGGCCTGCTGCTGTTCACCGTCTTTCTGCCCGTCTATACCGTCCCGTTGCAGACGTTCCGTGCGTATCTCCGGGCCCGGGGGGGTGACCTCCGGATGCGGCGCCGCTTCCTGTTCGGGTTCGCCGGTTGGCTGGCGGGCATGATGCTGCTGCTCCTGCCCTGGCGCGGCGGGGCGGATGGCTGGTGGCTGTGGGGGGTGCTTGGCGCGGCTCCGGTGGCGGCGCCGGCGGCCCTGCTGTTCCTGTCCGCGCGGGATGCCCGACGGCGGCCCTGACGCCCGGGTCGCGGCGGGGCGGAGGCGGGATCAGAGGCTGGGTGTCCCGCTGTCCATGTGGCGCTTCTTCTTCAGCGCCTTCTCCGCCACGTAGCGTATGAACGCCTCGTCCTCATCCGCCCCGTAGCCGAACGCCGAGCAGATCTCCGCCAGCTCGCCAATCAGCTCCCGGGTCAGTTCGATCTCGGTATGGCTGCGGCCGCAGCCGCGACAGCGGCTGCCGTCTTCGGTGCAGTGCTCGCGGCCGCGGCAGGGAGAGAAGGCCTTCATGGCGTTCACGCCCCCGCGGCGAAGACGAAGGGCAGGTCGGTGCGGGCGCGGTAGGCCGCGGCGTCCGCCACCCGGCTTGCACCCGCCTGCGCGCGGGCCTCCAGCAGTGCCGCCTCGATGCGCCGGTCGGCGATGTGGTAGGCGGGCGCGAGCCCGATCTCCGCCGGCCCCGGGCAGGGCTCGTCGAAGACGTGGCGGTAGAGGTCGCTCATCATGGCGTAGCGGCCGCTCATGAGGAGGTTGGTGGCGCCCTTGATTCGCGCCACCGAGTCGCCGTCGGTGGTGAAGAAGCTGGTCACCAGCATCACCGAGATGGCGTGCAGCACGTCGTAGGCCACGTGGGCGATGAACACCCACAGGTGGTGGCGGTTCAGGGGCACCCCTTCACGCCAGGCCCAGCGGATCATCCCCCCAAGCAGCAGGCTGAAGAACTCCGGCACGCCCCACTCCATGCCCAGCCCCACCGAGGCGAGGGATTCCTGGACGCTGAAGCGCTCGTCCCCGGCCACCAGGCGCTGGATGAGCACGTTGTCCGCCACGCCGTGGATCATGGGGACGTCCTGCTCACCGAAGGGGATCGCCAGCCCCTCGAACAGCTGCCGGTACATGACCATGTGGGTGGTGGAGCTGAACAGTCCGTGCAGGGAGGGGTAATCCTCGAGGCTGTGGGAGCCCACGCCGTACTCATCCGCCACCAGCTGGGCCAGCACGATCTGGGCGAGTTCGGAAACCCGCTCGTTGAGTACCCCGTAGGGCATCTCCAGCAGGCCGTGGAAGCGGCCGATGGCGAGCGCCACGCACTGGCGGGTGTTCTTGACCTGGTTGAAGTACTGCAGGGCGAAGGCCCGCAGCTGGCCGGCGTCGAAGTCGCCCGCGAAGACGCGCAGGAAGAAGGGGTGGCGCCAGACCGGGTGCCCCATGACGTGCTCGTGCAGTTCCAGGAACAGGGCCGCCAGGGCCCCGGGGGCGAACACCTCCAGCTCGGCGAAGCGGTTGCCGGGATCGCGGGCGGCGATGTCGCGCAGCTCGGCGAACATCCGGTGGAGCGGGTTCGCCGGATCCTCCAGCTCCCCGATGACGCTCTGGAAGTCGGCCTGCTGGCTGGTGCGGAACGCCTCCAGGACCCCCTCGGCGTCGAGCTCCAGCAGCTCGGGGAGGGGGTGCACGCCCTCCAGAAGCCGCGGGCGGCCGTCGGGCGGAACCCGGAGCAGGTCGGTGAAGGTGTCGGTTCGGGGCTGGTTGCTCATCTTCGCGGAGTCTTCCCTGGATACTGGATCAACGGGGTGGAGCATACCCGCGGGGGGGCGCCGGAACCCTGACATCGGTCAATATTGCGCATGGCGCGGAGAAAACCCCTATTGAACGAGTGGTTGTCAGGGTGTAAATAATCCGCTTTCGGCTGTCGACGCCGACCGGAGAGAACCATGACCGCAGAACACCCGTTCGCCCCCTTCATCCGCACCCTGGGGAAGGGCCGCCAGGGCGCCCGCGCGCTGTCCCAGGGCGAGGCCCGGGAGGCGATGCACATGATCCTGGCCGGCGAGATGGAACCCATCCAGCTCGGGGCGTTCCTGATGCTGATGCGGGTCAAGGAGGAGACGGCGGCGGAGGTGGCCGGCTTCGTCCAGGCGGTGCGCGCGGCGCAGCGCCTGCCCTCGCGCCTGCCGCGGGTGGACGTGGACTGGCCGAGCTACGCGGGCAAGCGTCGTCAGCTGCCCTGGTATCTCCTCGCCGCGCTGCTGTTGAGCGAGAACGGTATCGGCGTGTTCATGCACGGCATGACCCGGGCGGACGAGCGGGTCTATACGCCGGATGCGCTGGCGGCGCTCGGGCTGCGGCCCTGCGACTCCCTGGCCGAGGCGGCCGGGGCGTTGGAGGCCCGCGGCTTCGCCTACCTCTCCATCGAGCAGCTGGCGCCGCGCATGCACGAGTTCATCGGTCTGCGCAGCCTGCTGGGGCTGCGCTCGCCGGCTCACACCATCGTCCGCATGCTCAACCCCTTCCAGGCGCCACTGCTGATGCAGGGCATCTTCCACCCCGGCTTCGCCGCCATCCACCAGCAGGCCGCGCAGCTGCTCGGGCAACCGTGGGCGGTGGTGATCAAGGGGGAGGGGGGCGAGGTGGAACGGGATCCGGACATCCCGGTCAAGGTGCGCGGCGTGGCCGACGGCGAGCTCTACGAAGAGACCTGGCCGGCGCTGACCAAGGGTGGCCGGCACGTCAAGCCGGAGCGCCTGGATCTCGGGCGGCTGCGGGCGGTGTGGACCGGGGCGGCCGAGGATTCCTACGGGGAGGCGGCGGTCATCGGCACCGCGGCACTGGCGATCAGGGCGCTGGGGCGGGCCGCCACCCAGGCGCAGGCGCTCGAGCTGGCGCGGGTGTGGTGGATGGCCCGCAGCGCCCGTGCCGCGGCCTGAGGGCCGGAATTCCCGCTCTCAGCCCACGGCCGGCTCCGCCGGGTCCTGCAGCAGGCTGTCGATGTCGCGGGCGAATCCCACGCCGTGGCCCTGGGCGTAGTCGACCCCGAGGGCGGCAAGACGCTCGCGGGTCGCCTCGTTGTCCACGTACTCCGCCACCGTCTCCAGTCCCATGGCATGGCCGATGCGGTTGAAGGCGTCCACCAGGGTCTCGGCCACCGGGTCCTCGGTGAGGACGTGAACGAAGCTGCCGTCGATCTTCAGGTAGTCCACCGGCAGGTTCTTGAGATAGGCGAAGGAGGAGAGTCCGCTGCCGAAGTCGTCGAGGGCGAAACGGCAGCCCAGCTTCTTCATCTCGTCGATGAACCGCACCGCCTGGTTGAGGTTGGCGATGGCCGCGGTTTCGGTAATCTCGAAGCACACGGCGCTCGGCGACGCCGGGCTGCGCCAGAACTGGTTCTGGACATAGGCCAGGAACGACTCGTCGGCCAGCGAGCTGCCGGAGATGTTGATGGACAGCTGCGGCAGCTCCTCGGGCCGTTGGGCGTAGTGGCGGGCCATCCAGTCCAGGGTGGAGCGTACCACCCAGCGGTCCAGTGCCGGCATCAGGCTGTAGCGTTCCACGGCGCCGATGAAGGCCCCCGCCGGGGTGATCCGTCCATCAGCCTCGCGCAGCCGCAGCAGCACCTCGTAGCGCAACCGCGAGGGGTTGCCGCCCGTTTTACGCAACGGCACGATGGGCTGGACGTAGAGACGCAGCTCCTCCTGCTCCAGGGCCTGCTGGATGCGAGCATACCAGTCCATCTCGGCCTGGTGCCGGACCACCCGCGCATCGCCCTCGCGGTAGACGTGGATGCGGTTGCGGCCGGCATCCTTGGCCATGTTGCAGGCGATGTCGGCATGGCTCAGCACGCTCTGGGGGCTGACGGTCTCGGCATCGATGGCTGCCAGGCCGGTGCTGCAGGCGATGCGGAATGTGCGCTCCTCCCAGTTGAACTGGAGCTGGGAGACATTCGCCTGGATCTGCTCGGCCATGCGCAGGGCCCGTTCCTCCGAGCACCCTTCCAGGAGCACACCGAACTCGTCCCCGCCCAGGCGCGAGAGCAGCCCGCTGTTGTCCAGCAGGTGCTGCAGGCGGGTGGCCAGCTGCAGCAGCAGTTCGTCGCCGGCCTGGTGCCCGCAGGTGTCGTTGACGATCTTGAACTGATCGAGATCGATATAGAGCAGGGCGTGCACCATGTCGTGGGCACGGGCCCCGGCCAGGGCCCGTTCCAGGTGGCTTTCGAAGTCGCGCCGGTTGATGAGCCCGGTCAGGGGATCGTGGCTGGATTCCCAGGACAGGCGGTTGGCGAGCTCGCGGGCGTCGGTCACATCGCGGAACACCACCACGCCGCCCACGATGGCGCCGCTGCTGTTGCGGATGGGGGCGGCGCTGTCGAGGATCAGCCGCTCCTGGCCATCGCGGTGCTGGAGCACGGTGTCCCGTGCCAGCGGCACCAGGGTTCGCTCCCTGATGGCGATTCGCGCCGGGTTGCCCAGGGGCTCCCGGGTGTGGCTGTTGCGGGCGCGAAAAACATCCTCCAGGGGCAGCCCCAGGGCCTCGCCCGCAGGCCAGCCGGTGAGTCGCTCGGCCGCCGGGTTCATGCGCTGCACGCGCCCGTCGAGATCGGTGGCGATGACGCCGTCGCCGATGGACTGCAGGGTCACATCGGCCAGTTCACGCTGCCGCTCCAGGTGCTGCTCGATCGCCGCCTGCCGCGCCTGGTGGCGCGCCAGCAGGAGCATGACCGCCAGTGTTCCCAGCAGCAGCAGGCCGGCGAGCGGCAGCAGCCAGGCCGCAATCGTCCGCTGGCGTGCCTCCACCACGGCCAGGGGCAGCTCCCGCACCAGTTTCCAGTGGCTGTCACCGCTGACGATTCGGCCGCCCGGGAAGCCGCCGGGGCCCGAATCCCGGGACAGGGTCAGGGTGGTGAAGGTGTAGAGGCTCCCGTCGCTGCGGAACTGGCCGTTCCCGCTCTCCTGCAGCCGGGCCCATGCCTCCGGGTGCAGGCGGGCGAAACTGAGGCTGCGCCGATCGTCGTACATGAAGGCCCAGTCGGCGCCGGGAGGTCCGCCGTGGAGCCAGTACCCCTCGGCGTTGAGCAGCATGAACCGGCCCTGGGTCCCGCTGTGGGGTTCCAGCACATCGAACAGCCGGTTGCCGAGGAAGTTGAGCACGACGACACCCAGGCGCTGCCCGGAGGCGTCGAACAGGGGGGCGGCAAAGCGCAGCATCGGCTTGGGGGGCTGCTCCAGGCGGCCGTGCTCGATATTTAGATCGAAGGGGGAAATGTAGATCTGCCCGCGCCCCAGCGCCATGGCGGCGTCGAAGTAGTAGCGCTGCGCCTTGGGCTGGAGCGCCTCGGTGGGAACAATCTCGGGGTTGCCGTCACCCAGGTTGACGCGCAGCCGTTCCATGCCCCCGGCATCCAGGAAGCGGATCTGGTCATAGATGTTGCGGCGCAAGGAGAAGAGCCGGAAGGTCTCGGCCAACGCCGTGGCAGGGAGCTGCACCGGCGACTCAGGGAGCGAGGCGAGGTAGATATCGGCGAGGAAGCGGAGGTCGGATATGACCGTTGCGAGGGTCTCGCCCGTCAATGCCCGCTGGCGTTCCACGGCCTGGTTCTGACCGACCTCGAGCTGGGTGAGCTCGGGCTCGGTCAGTGCGCTGTAGGCGGTGTAGCCGCCGAAGACGATCGCCACCGCGAACGGCAGGTAGAAGAGCAGGAGCTGGCGTCTGAGGCAGGCCCACATCTCTCACCTCCCGTTGAACGTGCTGCCGGTTCCGTCGGCGTCTGGTGGAGCAGACACCCGGGGAACCCGGCGGGTTCGACCCGCGGGATGCGCTGCATTCCAACCCGGTGGCGGCCGGTCCTGTCCGGCACCTCGGCCCGGCTGTACGGCCGGGGACCTGCGGGGCGGCCATCCGTGCCCTTGCGGCACCGGCGGGGGGCTGAAGAGCCGTTCCCCGGGCTGGTGTTCAGTCCTGCTCCTCGAGATTGGTAACACACAGCACATCACGCATGTTCTCGATCAGCAGCTGCAGCTGCTTGTTGCGTACCCGGCAGTATACCCGGGTTCCCTCCTTGCGGGAGGATACGATGTGCTTGGAGCGCAGCACCTCCAGGTGCTGGGAGATGTTGCTCTGGGTGGTGCCGACCCGGTCGAGTATCTCCTGTACCGTGAGCTCCTGCTCCCCCAGGGCGCACAGAATTCTCCAGCGCACCGGGTGGGCCATGGCCTTCAGGGCGTTGGCGGTGAGGATCGGATCGTCTTCCTGGTCGTTTTCAGGTATGTCTGACATGGCTGGTACGGCGGTTGTCCAGAAACTGCGCTGATACCATTTCAGCGAATGCTTATATGATAGCACCCGCTGCACTTCCTCCGGTAATTCAATCCCCTGTACCCGCTTCCAGCGCCTCCTGCAGCCGCCTGTATTCGCTCATGTCCTTGGCGATGCAGATGATGGCCCGGATGGCGCCCGCAGTGTCGTGCATGGCCGAGCGGGAGAAGAGCACCGGCACCCGGGTCCCGTCGCGGCGGATGAAGCTCGCCTCGATATTGGGGATGACGCCGCTGCGGATCAGCGCCTCGAGCCAGGTGCCCATGAAGGCGCCGGCCTTCTCCTCGTCCTCCTCCTGGAAGATGTCCCCCACCGAACGGCCCAGCAGTTCCGCCTCCGGATAGTCCAGCATGCGGCAGGCGGCGGGATTCACCTGCTGCACGACACCCTTCGGATCCAGCACGATGAGCGCTTCGCCCATGTAGTTGATGAGGTTGCTCAGGTATTCGTTGGCCCGGGCCAGTTCGGCGGTGCGCTGGCGCACCTGCTCCTCGAGCAGCCGGTTCATGTTGCGTTCCTGCTCGATGAGCCGGATATAGGTGGAGATCTTGTTGATGAGCTGGTTGTCGTCAATGGGCTTGAGCAGGTAGTCGACGCCACCCACCTCGTAGCCGCGCTGCTGGAACTCCGGAGTCTTGTAGGCGGCGGTCAGGAAGATGATGGGAATGTTGCGGGTCTTCTTCCGGATCTTCAGCATCGACGCGGTCTGGAAGCCATCCATTTCGGGCATCTGCACATCGAGGATGATGAGGTCGATCCCCGGCGCCTGCAGTGCGATCTCCAGCGCCTCCATCCCCGAGCTGGCCTCCAGCACCTGCACGTGGAGGTACTTGCCGATGAGCGTCTTCAGGGCGAAGCGGTTGTGTTCGTTGTCATCCACCACCAGGAGGGTGAAGTTTGCCCGTTCGCTGCTGCCGGAATGAGTGTCGCTCGCCATCCCCTCGTCTGCCTCCGTCTGTCTAGTGTACTGCTTCACTCTTGGAGGCCCATTCAGCGAGTCGCCGGCCGGTCAGATGCAAGGCGCGCTTGCGCAGGAAGGGCAGGCCCCCTTTCAAGCAAGCGCAACGCCGCAGATGGCCGGCCAGCGGCGCGCCCGCAGGGAGCCCCCCGAAAGCACCATGACAGCGTTGCAGCGCTTGACAAGGGAAACAACCATTGCCTGCGCACTGCGCCTTGTCCTGGCGCTTTCGGGGGGCTCTGAAAGTACCTCCAAGAGTGAAACAGTACACTAGTCTACCGCCCCAGTAGTGTCCGCAGGGCCGCGCGCAGGGCCTCGGGGGGCGTCGGTCCCTGCAGGACCGTGCATGCGCCGGCCTGTTCGCAGTACTCCCGCAGTGCCGGATCGGCATCCACCGCGAGAATGGCCACGACGGGGAGGCCGGCGCCCGCGGGATGGCCGTGCAGCCGCTCCAAACCGGCGACGCCCTGCAGCTCCGGCAGGTGCATGTCCATCAGCGCCACCTCGAACGGGGCGTCGCTGTCCAGCGTCTGGAGCGCCTCCTCCACGCTGCCGGCCGCGGTGACCTCCATGCCCCAGTCTTCCAGGAGCGGCGTCAGGCGCAGCAGTTCGCGCACGTCGTCATCCACCAGCAGCACCCGCCGGCCGCGGAATTCACGGGATTCATCCGCGTCCTCAGGCTCCGCGGCGACCGGAGCGGCCGCCATGCGCGGAGGCAGGGACGCGAGGGGGGGCGGTGCCGGCTCCAGGTCTTCCTCCCCTTCGCCTTCACGATGGACGTTGAACAACTCCGCGTCCAGTCCGCTGGTGTCGAAGGTCGGGGGCAGATGGAGCGTGAAGGTGGTCCCCTGGCCCGTGTCGCTGTCCAGCTCGATGCGGCCGCCCATCAGCTTGGCCAGCTCGTTGCTGATGGCCAGGCCCAGGCCGGTACCGCCGTGGCGGCGGTTGGTGGAACCGTCCACCTGGCGGAACGGTTCGAAAACCATTTCATGCTGGGACGGCGGGATGCCGATGCCGGTGTCGTGCACGCTGATGGACAGTGGCCGCTCATCGGCGTCCCCGGCGCGGTTGCGGCCCATGGTGACGGTGACGCCGCCCCGGTCGGTGAACTTCACCGCGTTGGCGAGGAAGTTCTTCAGGATCTGGCGCAGCTTGTCCTCGTCGGTCACGATCCGGGTCGGCGCCTGCTCCTCCACCACCAGGTCCAGGCTCAGTCCCTTGTTGTGCACCTGGGGTCCGATGAGATCCACCAGGCCCCGGCAGAGGGCCGCCGGGTCCACTTCGCGCAGATAGATGGAGGTGCGGCGGGCCTCGATCTTGGACAGGTCGAGGATATCGTTGATGAGCGTAGCCAGGTCGTTGCCGGCGGCATTGATGACCCGGGCCTGCTGGCGCTGCTCCTCGGTGAGGTTGTCCGCGTCGTTGGCGGCCAGGAGCTTGGAGAGCAGGATGATGGAGTTGAGCGGGGTGCGCAGCTCGTGGCTCATGTTGGCCAGGAACTCCGACTTGTAGCGGTTGGATGCCTCCAACTCACCGGCCCGGGCGATGAGATTGCGGGTGTTGGTGGCGTGGGCATCGGCGAGGCGGGTCAACTCCCGCCCCAGGTCCTGCAGTTCCCGCGGGCCGCGCCAGGCGAAGACCACGCCCTGCTCGCCGTCGAGCACCCGGCGGATATTCTCCGTGAGCGCCGCGCCGAAGCGCTCGGCGCGCAGGCCGAGCCAGCGCGCGATGACCAGCACCACCACGATCAGCGCCATCACGATGATCACCACCTGGCGGATCAGGTCGGTGCGGAAGGCATCCATGTCGGTGGGATCCACTCGTCGCCCCACCCACAGGGAACCCCCTGACTGGGTCGGGAACAGGGGCATCCAGATCACCTGGTTGCCCTGGCGATCCTCGATGATGGCGACCTGGGGCTGGGCCATGATCTCTCCCAGGCCGGGGAAATCCTCCAGTGCGCTGCCCGTGCTGGCCTCTGCGCGGGGATTGTTGGGCAGGTAGCGGCCGTCGTCCAGCGCCCAGAGGTTGTCCGGGTAGGCATAGGCGAGGCCGCCGGCGTCGATGTTCACCAGCACCACGCCCCGGGGCTGGTCGTCGCTGCCGAAGATGGGCGTGGCCAGGCGGATGACCATCGGATGGAGTGCGTCCGTGTCATCGGCGGGAGCGAACTCCAGCGGGCTGAAGTAGACCCCGTCCCGCTGCATGGAGATGGCGGCCCGGAAGTAGGGGGTGTAGTCGGCATCTGGATTGGGCGACACCGCCTTCAATTCGGCCCCCACCTGGTGCCGATCCAGGCGGTAGTATTCGCGCCCCTCGCGGTCGAGGTAGGCGACCCGGAAGATCTCCGGACCGCTGCGCAGGGTGTGGTTGATCCAGTCGGTGAACGGCAATTCGCTGTCGGGAGGGTAGGCGGAAGCCGTCTCCCCATCGGGCGGGAGCGGCGGGAGGTTGGCGAGAAAGCGCACCATCTCCTCGCGGCTGGCCAGGTAGCGGTGCAGGTCGCCGAACTCCAGCCGCAGGTTCTGCAGATGGGCCCGCTGCACCCACAGGCCGAGCCGTTCCAGCACCATGGGCAGATTCAGGGCGACCACCGCGGCCACGGGCGTGAGACCGAGCACGATCAGGAAGATCAGTATCAGTGTGCGCAGCTTCATTCGGCGATCGCGGAAGGTGTCCCGGGCATGGGTCTGGATTCTGCGCTCCACGCCCGCCCGCAGGCAAGGCGGCTGGTGGGCAACGGCTTCTACCACGAAGGCACGAAGGGCGCGAGGAAAGACGATTCGACCGCAGATCCACGCAGAATTCGTTGTTGGAGGGGGAGGGCTGGGTCTGCGGCCGCAACTCCCCCCGGTGCGCGTGGCCCTTGTCTGCCCGGGCTTATCCGGCAAGGAACCGCCGCCGAATGCCGATCGCATTCCGCAAAGCAATCTGTGGCGGAAGCCTCTTGAGCTTTCTCCGTGCCCTTCGTGCCTTCGTGGTGAACGGGATGGTAAACCGGGAGTTCGCGCCGGCCCGGCAATCTTGCCTTGCCGGCTTCCTGGGCGGTATAAACGACCTCTGGATCCCGTGGAGCTGGTGGATGGATGGACAGTGACAGTAGCATAGCGGCGCAATTTCTCGATGAGTTCGCCGCTTCCGTCAATGCCAAGGACTTTGCCGCGCATATGGCGCTGATCTCCGAGCAGGTGAGCATCAAGGGTCTGCCGGGTTTCGATGCCATCGGCTACGAGGAGTGGGCGCGGCAGTGCAAGCACGAGTTCGACGAGGGCATCCTTGACCACGTGGACTACAACGGGCTGGTGCTCCGGGAGCATGATGCCGGGCGCATCGTGTTCGCCACCGTCGAGACCGTGCGCGCCAGCGACGCATCGGTCAACACCATGGGGCTGGAGATGGAGATCGCCCGCGAGGAGGACGGCCACTGGCGCATGATCCGCCAGCGCCTGCTCGACGAGGAGGAGATCGGGTCACTCCAGCTCGCCGCGGATTAGGGCGCCGCTCCTTCCCGTCGCCCCGGATACGCCGCGGCCACCACCGAACGGCTTCCGTGTTCCGCCCACCTCGCGGAGACTGCCATGGCCTTTGAGCACCTGGTGGACAGCCGGACCCTGGCGGCACATATCGACGATCCCGGCTGGATTCTGTTCGACTGCCGTTTCTCGCTCGCCGATCCCGGGCTGGGCCGGCGCCTTTATCAGCAGGGACACATCCCCGGCGCCCGCTATGCCCACCTGGACGAGGATCTCTCCTCGCCACCTACGCCCGACACGGGCCGCCACCCCCTCCCGGATCCTCAGGCCCTCGCCGCCCGGCTGGGCGGATGGGGGGTGGGAACGGACAGCCAGGTGGTGGTCTACGATGATGCCGGCGGCGGTTTCGCGGTCCGCCTCTGGTGGCTGTTGCGCTGGCTGGGCCACCGGTCGGTGGCGGTTCTCGACGGTGGCCTGCCCGCCTGGCTGGCTGAGGGGCGTCCACTGACCGCGGCGGTACCCTCTCCCGGGTCGCGGCACTTCGAGGCACAGCCCGATCGGCAGGCATGGGTCGGCACCGCCGAGCTGGCCGCCGCGCTGGGAACGGGGCGCTACGCCCTCGTGGACGCCCGCGCGGCGGAACGCTACCGCGGCGAGATGGAGCCCATCGACCCGGTGGCCGGTCATGTGCCCGGCGCCCTGAACATTCCCTTTGCCGGCAATCTCGATACCGACGGTCACTTCCTGTCGCCCGGGCGCCTGGCCGAACGGTTCCGGGCCCGCCTGGGCGGGGTGCCCCCCGAACAGGTGGTCCACAGCTGCGGCTCGGGAGTCAACGCCTGCCACAACCTGCTGGCCATGGAACTCGCCGGGCTGACCGGATCGCTCCTCTACCCGGGATCCTGGAGCGAGTGGATCCGCGATCCCGGGCGTCCCGTCGCCACCGGTTCCGAACCCGGCTGAGCCCGCATCCGCGGGTTCCGCAGATACCGGGATGGGCGGACGATTCCGTTCCGGGCCGAATCGGTGCGGCCCTCATTTGACCACCCGGGGGGCGCGTGCTAGACAAAGGGTGGGGTCGCCGCCGGTGACGGTCGCCGTCGACAGGGCAGCGGCCGGACAACGGCTCAAACAGGAGTTTCCTCTAAGGGAGGCAAAATGGCGTCCATCAGCAACGACCAGGAATTCAAACAGGCCTTGGAGAAGCTCTCGGCGGTTCAGAAACGGGTATTAGGCGCGATGTTCGTTGAACGGGTGCTGGATCTCAGCGACGACTCGAGGGTGCGCCGGGCCGTCGAGGTGGCGCGCAAGCCCGACGCCCAGGAGACCGAGCTCGACGGCGTCAACCGCGACGCCAAGACCGCCGCGGTGGAGAGCTACACTGCCTGCGGCCGCGATACCGACTGGCACGCCCAGGCCGCCCATTTCGTGGCCACCGCCGCCGCCGACTGTTCCGTGCCCCCCTCGCGCAGCGCCCAGGCCAAGAATGCCGCCTGGGATGCGGCCATGTTCGCACGCATGGCCCGCACCTGTCAGAAGATCGCCCAGGGAGATACCGAGGTGCATGACGAGGCCGAGGCCCAGCATCGCCTGCTGGAGCAGTTCCTCGCCAGCGCGGCCTGACCCGGCCGGTCATCCCGCCCGGCCCGGCCGGGCGGGTGGCCCCCTCCCCACGTCCCGGTCCGCGGACGGACCCCTCCCCCGGAGCGAGTCGGCGGCTTGCCGTGATTCTGTAGCCTCCCCGGGGCATCCGGGGTAAGCTGCGCCGGCACGCCATGGACGCACTGCTCGCACAATTACCTCCTGATACCACCGTCGTCACCGTCAATCGGCGGCTTGCCCGCAATCTGCAGCGGGCCCACGACGCGCGCCGCCGCATCGAGCTGGGTGACACGGCCTGGGAGTCCCCGGACATCCTTCCCTGGAGCGCCTGGCTTGCCCGTCTCTGGGAAGGGCTCATGGGCGTGGACGAACATTCCGCCGTCGTGCTGGATCCGGTCCAGGAGCAGGCTGTTTGGGAGCAGGTCATCGGCGCCGCTCGCGACGCACTGCCGGGGGGGGCGCTGCTGCAGGTTCCGCAGGCGGCGCGGCTCGCGGCCGAAGGCTGGCGGCTGCTCCATGGCTGGCGGATTCCCCTCGCCGGATACGATTCCCTGAACGATGACAGCCGCGCCTTCAATGACTGGGCCGGACGCTACCAGGCGCTCTGCGCACGGGAGGGCTGGGTGGACGCCGCCCGGCTTCCCGATCTCCTCGCGCAGCGGCTGGAGCAGGCGCCCTGGCTGCTGCCGCGACGCCTGCTGCTGGCCGGCTTCGATGAGCTGACGCCCCAGCAGCGGGCGTTTCTCGATCACCTCGGCCGCCTCGGAACCGAGCAGGTCGAGGCGCAGGCGACGGACGTCCCGGGGCACTGTGTACGCCACGCTTTCACCGACGCCGAGGCCGAGGTCGAGGCATGCGCGGCCTGGGTCCGCTCGCGTCTCGAGCAGCAGCCGGAGGCCCGCATCGGGGTGGTCGTACCCGATCTCACCGGGCAGCGCACCCGCATCGCCCGCTGCTTCGACGACGCCCTGCGCCCAGGGGCGCTGCTGCCCGGCGCGGGCGCGGATCCAGGCCCTTTCAATCTCTCTTTGGGTGCACCGCTGCTGGACCAGCCGTTGGTGAACGCCGCCCTGGGTGTACTGGAACTGCTGCGCGGGCCCCAACCGCTGGAGCGGGTCGGACAGCTGCTGCGCTCCCCCCACCTGGGGGAGCCGGAAGAGCTGCCGGCGCGGGCTCTGCTGGATGCCCGCCTGCGCGAGGACGGCGAGCTCACGGTGACGCTCCGGCGCCTGCTGGGGCTGGCCGCGGCAGTGGACGGCGAGGGCCGGCTCCGGCCCTGGAGCTGTCCCGGGCTGGCGGAGTTGCTCGCCCGGGCGCGGGAGGCGTCCCGCCGGGCGGCTCCGCCGCGCACCGCCGGCGGCTGGGCCGAGCACTTCAGCCGGCTCCTGGATCTGGCCGGCTGGCCGGGACGGCGGGCCCTGGACAGCGCCGAGCACCAGGTGCTGGGCGCCTGGCGCACGCTGCTCGAGCGGTTTGCCGCTGTGGAACTGGTGGAGAGGCGCCTCGGCGCGGGGGCGGCCCTGGCACGACTGCGGCGCCTCGCTGTAGAGAGCCCCTTCCAGCCCGAGGGGGATACGGCCCCCGTCCAGGTGCTGGGGGTGCTGGAGTCGGGCGGTGCCCGCTTCGACGCCCTCTGGATCATGGGGCTGGAAGACGAGACCTGGCCGGCTCCGGTGCGTCCCAATCCCTTTCTGCCCTACAGCCTGCAGCGCCGGCTGGGGTTGCCCCATGCCTCCGCCGAGCGCGAGCTGGACTATGCCGCCCGCACCCTGGACCGCCTGCGGCGGAGCGCGCCCGAGGTGGTGCTCTCCAGCTCCCGGCTCGACGGCGACCGGGAGCTTCGCCCCAGCCCCCTCATCACACCGGTCCCGGTCTCCGCGTTCATGCTGGATCCCGTGCCCACACTGCTGGCGGCGGTGCGGGCGGCAGCACAACTGGAGCCGGCGCCACCCCCGGTTTCCGGGCCACCCCTGGAGGACCCGCGGGCACCGGGCGGCACGCGTCTGTTCCAGCTGCAGGCCGCCTGCCCCTTCCGCGCCTACGCGGAACTGCGCCTGGGGGCCGTGCCCCTGGGCGAGCCGCAGCCGGGGCTGGATCCTCTCGAACGCGGTTCGCTCATGCACCGGCTGATGGAGCGGGTGTGGGCGCGGCTGGGGGACTCCGACGGGCTCGGGGAGGCCCTGGAGACGGGGTGCCTGGAGGGGGTTCTGGAGGAGGAGGTGGCCGCGGTGCTGGAGGAGCTGGAGCGGGAGCGGCCGCAGACGGTCACCGCCCCTTTCAGGGCCCTGGAACGGCGACGCCTGATGGCGCTGCTGGGGGAGTGGCTGGCACTGGAGCGGGCGCGGCCGCCCTTCACCGTGGCTGGCGTGGAACGGGAGCGCCGGGTCACCTTCGGTGGGCTGGAACTGCGCCTGCGCATGGACCGGATCGACCGGCTGGAGGACGGGCGCCTGGCCGTCATCGACTACAAGAGCGGACTGCCCCGGGTGACGGGGTGGTTCGATGATCGCCCCGACGAGCCCCAGCTCCCTCTCTACGCGGTCACCGCGGAGGCGCCGGTGGCCGTGCTGGCCTTTGCCCGGGTACGACCCGGCGAGTGCGCCTTTCTGGGGCTCTCCGACGGCGAGGGGCTGTTGCCGGGGGTGGAAACGGTGGAGAAGGGGCGGACCGCCAGCGTCAGCGGCGGGGACTGGCCGGCCATGATCGATGGCTGGCGGGGGCGGCTGGAGGCGCTCGCCGTGGCGTTCCGCGCGGGCGATGCCCGGGTGGATCCCAAGCACTATCCCCGGAGCTGCACCTGGTGCCCGCTGCCTGCCCTGTGCCGCATCCACTCGCTGACGCCCGTGGCCATGGAGGAGGAGAGCGTGACAGAGGCCGGCGATGAGTGAGCAGGCGCTCCAGGCGGCGGTACAGGAGGACGCCCGGGCCCGGGAGGCGGCCCTCGATCCGGCGCGCTCCTTCATCGTGCAGGCGCCGGCCGGGTCCGGGAAGACCGGCCTGCTCACCCAGCGTTTCCTGGTGCTGCTGGCCCGGGTTGAGACGCCGGAGGAGGTGGTGGCCATCACCTTCACCCGCAAGGCGGCGGGTGAGATGCGGGGCCGCATCCTGGAGGCCCTCGCCGCCGCCGGGGGCGAGGCGCCGGCGGACGACCACGAGCGGCGGACCTGGACCCTGGCGCGGGAGGTCCTGGCGCGGGACACGGCGCTGGGGTGGCAACTGGTCGCCACGCCCGATCGCCTGCGCATCCTCACCATCGACGCCCTGAATGCGGCCCTGATCCGGCAGATGCCCGTGCTCTCCCGCTTCGGCGCCCCCCCGTCCATTGCCGAGGATGCCTCGGAGCTCTACCGGGAGGCGGCACGGGAGACGCTCCGGGAGCTCGACAGCGAGGCTCACTGGCGCGGGGCGGTGGAGCGGCTGCTTTTGCACCTGGACAACCACTGGGGGCGGGTGGAGACGCTGCTGGCGGAGATGCTCGGACGGCGGGACCAGTGGCTGCGCCACGTGGCGGACCCGGACAACCCGCGGGTGCGCCGCGAGACCCTGGAGGCGGGGCTGCGCCGGTTGCGGGCGGACGCCCTGACGGCGCTGCACGAGTGCTTCCCGCCCGAGCTGCTCCTCGAGGCCCTGGCCATCGCCCGGGAGGCGGCGGAGAACCTGGCCGGGGGCGGGAAGGAGGGGGAGAGCCCACTGCTCGCCTGTGCCGGCGCCGGGGAAATTCCGCACGAGCCGGAAGCGGCCCTCGCCCTCTGGCCGGGACTGGCCGAACTGCTGCTGACGAAGTCGGGGGAGTGGCGCCGCCGGGTCAGCCAGGCCCAGGGCTTCCTGCCCCCCAGCGGAACACGGGATGTCGCCGAGAAGGCGCGGCGCGAGCATCTGAAGACGGCCTTCGCCGGTCTGGTGGCGGCGCTGGAGGTCCGCGAGGGGCTGGCGGAGGCGCTGGATGCCGTCCGCACCCTGCCGCCCGCCTGTTACGACGAGTCTCAGTGGGAGGTGCTGGAGTCCCTTTTCGCGCTGCTGCCGCTGGCGGTGGCGCAGTTGCGGCTGGTTTTCCAGTCCCGGGGAGAGGTAGACTTCACCGCCGTAGCCCTGGGGGCCCTGGAGTCCCTGGGCGAGCCGGAGGCGCCCACCGACCTGGCGCTGGCCCTGGACTACCGCATCCGCCACCTGCTGGTGGACGAGTTCCAGGATACCTCTGAGGCCCAGTCCCAGTTGCTGGAGCGCCTCACGGCCGGCTGGGAGCCGGGTGACGGTCGCACCCTCTTTCTCGTGGGCGATCCCATGCAGTCCATCTACCGCTTCCGCGAGGCGGAGGTGGGGCTGTTCCTGCGCGCCTGGCGCAGCGGGGTGGGCACGATCCCCCTGGTACCGCTGCGCCTGAGCCGCAATTTCCGCTCCCGGGCCGGCGTGGTGTCGTGGGTGAACGAAGCCTTCCGCCGGGTGCTCCCGGAGCGGGAGGATATCGCCTCCGGCGCCGTGGCCTACGCCGCGGCCGTGCCCACCCGTCCGGAGGTGCCGGGGCCGGCGGTCCGCATCCACCCCTTCCTCGATGACGATGGGTCCGCCGAGGCGGCCCGGGTGGTGCGCCTGGTGGAGGAAGCCCGGGCGGAGAACCCCGGCGGAACCATCGCCATCCTGGTGCGCGGCCGGACGCATCTGGCCGCCATCGTCCCGGCCCTCCGGGCGGCGGGGCTGCGCTTCCGTGCCATCGACATCGAGCCCCTGGGGGGACGGCCGGTGGTGCAGGATCTCCAGGCCCTCACCCGGGCGCTGCTCCATCCGGCGGATCGTATCGCCTGGCTGTCCATCCTCCGCGCCCCCTGGTGCGGGCTCGACCTCGACTCCCTCCACCGGCTGGTGCAGGACGCGCCGGAGCGGACCGTCTGGAGCCTCATCGGCGAGCCGGACCGGCTGGACCGGCTGGACGGGGAGGCCCGCCTGCGACTGGAGCGGGTGCGCGCGGTCCTCTCGGCAAGCCTCGCCGAGCGGGGCCGGCGCCCCCTGCGACGCTGGGTGGAGGGGTGCTGGCTGGCCCTGGGCGGTCCCGCCTGCGTCGGGGATGCCACCGCCCTGGCCGATGCCGGGGTCTACCTGGAGATGCTGGAGGGGCTGGCGGAGAGCGGCGATCTGGGCGATTTCAGGCGTCTGGAGGAGCAGACCGGCAGGCTCTATGCACGCCCCGACACGGAGGCCGACGAATCGCTGCAGGTAATGACCATCCACAAGTCGAAGGGACTGGAGTTCGACACGGTCATCCTCCCGGGGCTGGGGCGCAATCCCCGGCGGGAGAACGAACGGCTCTTCGTGTGGCTGGAACGGCCCCGGGGGGAGGGGGCGAGCGATCTCCTCATGGCGCCCATGAAGGGCAGCGGCCGCGGGCGGGACCCCCTCTATGCCTATCTGGCCAACCTCGATCGCGACAAGGGGCGCCACGAGGATGGGCGCCTGCTCTACGTGGCCGTCACCCGGGCGAAACGCCGGGTGCACCTGCTCGGCTCTGTCCGCACCGCCGAGGGCGGTGCGGCATTGCGTTCACCTCCCTCCGATTCCCTCCTGGTGCGCCTGTGGCCGGTGGTGGAGGCCGAATTCCGCACCCTGCTGGAGCGCCCCGTCGAGGCGGAGGCGGCCCCCGCGGCATTGGAGCCGCCAGCGCCGCAGCGCCTGGTGAGCGACTGGTCGCTGCCAGTGCCACCGCCCGCCATCCGCTGGACGGGAGCCGCCATGCCGGCACCGGCCGAGCCGGAGGTGGTCTTCGAATGGGCCGGCGAGACAGCCCGCCACGTGGGCACGGTGGTCCACCGCATGCTGCAGAACATGGGACTGCAGGGCGGGCACTGGTCGGCGGCGCGGCTGGCCTCCCTGCGGCCGGTCTGCCGCGCGGCGCTGGCGCGGCGCGGGGTGGCGCGGCAGGCGCTGGAGGAGGCGGCGGACCGGGTCGTCGCGGCCCTGAATCGCTGCCTGGAGGATCCCCGCGGGCGCTGGATTCTCGATCCCGGCCAGCGGGAGGCCCGCTGCGAGTATTCCCTGACCGGAGTCCTCGGCGGCCAACTGGTGCACGTGATCATGGATCGCACCTTCATCGACGCCGACGGCGTTCGCTGGATCGTCGACTACAAGACCGGCGCCCACGAGGGCGGCGGGGTGGAGGCGTTCCTCGATCGGGAGCAGGAGCGCTACCGCGACCAGCTCGAGCGCTACGCCCGCCTCATGGCCCTGCGCGAGGACCGCCCCATCCGCCTCGGCCTCTACTTTCCCCTGCTCGCCGGCTGGCGGGAGTGGGCGCCGGGTGACTTCAGCGAGTGATCGGTTTTCTTGAATAGACAGGATTGACAGGATTTTTCAGGATTGACAGGAATAAGAATGTACCTGGTTTCAGTTTCATGAAGGTCGCCAGGGAGTCGGAGCAGTGCGCGTGCTCAAGTCATGCATCATGAATGACAGAGTAGCTCGCATTCCGCTTTTCACCATCTTCGTAATCTGTGTAATCTGCGGATAACAGGTTTTTCTGTTTCATCCTGTAAATCCTGAAAAATCCTGTTAATCCTGTCCATTAACATTCTTTTGTTCTTCGTGGTTTAATTGCGTCATGGCCGTGGATCTCGGTGACAAGCTGGTGGTGGCGATCTCCTCGCGGGCGCTGTTCGACCTGGAGGAGAGCCATCGCGTGTTCGTGGAGGAGGGGGTGGAGGCCTACAGCCGCTACCAGATCGAGCACGAAGAGGTGCCGCTGGATCCGGGGATGGCCTTCCTGCTGGTGCGCAAGCTGCTGGCCATCAACACCCTCTCCGGCGACAACCCGCGGGTGGAGGTGATACTCCTCTCGCGCAACAGCGCCGACACCGGGCTGCGGGTCTTCAACTCCATCCAGCACCACGGGCTGACCATCACCCGGGCCGCCTTCAGCAGCGGGGATCCACCCTACCGGTATGTGGCCGCCTTCGGCGCCCACCTGTTCCTCTCCGCCGAGCCCGACGACGTGCGCGCCGCCCTGGAAGCGGGCTGCGCCGCCGCCACCATCATTCCGGCGCGCACGGAACGCCCGGAGTCTGGCCCACCGGGGCCGCTGCGAATCGCCTTCGACGGTGACGCGGTGCTGTTCTCCGACGAAGCCGAACGGGTCTTCAAGACCGAAGGTCTGGCCCGGTTCGCCGAAAGCGAGCGCAGCGCCGCGCGCACGCCACTCGCCGGCGGGCCGTTCAAGAACTTCCTCGCCGCCCTGCACCGGATCCAGAAGGAGTACCCTGACCCGGCCCATGCGCCCATCCGCACCGCGCTGGTCACCGCCCGCTCGGCGCCGGCCCACGAGCGGGTCATCCGCACCCTGCGCGCCTGGGATATCCGCATCGACGAGGCCATCTTCCTCGGCGGCATGGACAAGGGGGAGTTCCTGCGGGTGTTCGGCGCCGACATCTTCTTCGACGATCAGCAGGGGCACGTGGAGTCCGCGGCGCGGCACGTCACTGCGGGTCATGTTCCCCACGGCGTCGCCAACGAGTCATGAGCGTCGATCCCGTCGTTCCCCGCGGCGAGCCGCTGCGCCGGGCCCTGGCGTGGATAGCCGAACAGGGTCACTGCGACGCGGCGGTCGTGGAGGCGGCGGCGCTGCGCTTCGATCTCGCGCCCCGGGACGAGGAGTTCCTCCTGCGCCAGCTGGTCCACCATGACGGGGTGGGAAGCCCGGAGCGCGACGCCTGAGGCGGCAGCCCGCGGGTGCATAGACCTGCCCTTTACCCACAAATCAGTCATCAGAGCCCCCCGGAAGCGCCAGGACAAGGCGCGGTGCGCAGGGAAGGGTGGTTCCCTTTCCAAGCGCCGCAACGCAGGACCGGCGCTTCCGGGGGGCTCCCTTCGGGCGAGCCGCTGGGCGGTCATCCGCGGCGTTGCATCCTCTTGAGGCAGAACAACTGCCCCGGCAAGGATGCGCCTTGCGCCTGACCGCCCAGCGACTCGCTGAGGGCCGATTTGTGGGTAAAGGGCAGGTCTACTCGGGTCGGGTCAGTCCGTTGCGGGCATTGGAGAGGAGGTACTCCAGGATATGCACGTCGCGCCACTCGTCGTCCAGGCGGGCGTGGCGCTGGTAGGTGCCGACCACCCGGAAGCCGAGGCGCTCCAGCAGCCGCAGCCCGGCGCTGTTCTCCGGGAACACCCGGGCGACCATCTTCCACATCCCGGCCTGCTCCGCCTCGGCCAGCAACCGCTCCATCGCCAGTGTCCCGGCGCCCTGTCTTCGCCACTCCTTCTGGACATAGATGCAGAACTCCGCGACTCCCTGGTAGCAGGGGCGTGGGCGGTAGGGAAAGCAGGCGGAGAAGCCGGCGATGGCCTGGTCCGCCTCCACCACCACGACCGGCATCGCCATCTCCATCCAGTCCAGGATGCTCTCCAGGCTGCGGTGCTCGGTCTCGAAGGTGGCGGAGCGCTCTTCGATGACCTGGTTGTAGATGCAGGCGATATGCCCCGCATCCTCGCGTCTGGCCAGGCGTGAAAACATTAGTCGGCACCTTTGCTGTCTTGTTGCTGCTCCGCTCAAAGGCTACGGCGAAATCAGGCGGTGCAGGTGCGGCAAACCCGGCGCTGGCCGTTGAACGGCGGGTAATCGATGCGCCTGCGTGAGTGCCGCTGTCTTCCCTACAGACTAAAGCCTGGCGTGGATTCCGACAATCCCGCTATGGATTGCGGCCCGTAGGGGGGCGGCGCCGGGAGGTGACCGGCAGATGAGCGCCGGGCGGGAGACGGGACCGGCATCCCGGGCAGCGGTGTCATCCCGGGGTGAAGTGGGCGGATCAGCCTGCGTCGCGGAAGGCGATGAAGTGATCCACCACCGCGCGCAGGCCCACCGTGGCGCCCACGGCGAAATCCTGGCGGCTCGGTGCCAGCATCAGCAGCTCCGTACCGCTCGGCAGGCGCAGGTTGTAGAGCGTCTCCGCGCCGCGGAAGGCGCGCGCGGTGACCATGCCCTGAATCGGGGACTCCGGGTCCGGCACGAGGTCATCGGGCCGCAGCAGCAGTTCCACCCGCACACCGCGGGGCCAGGAGTAGGCCACGTTGCCCCGAATGGTGCCCAGCTCGGTCTCCACCGTGTCCGGGGCCCGGAGGCGCCCGGCGAGGAAGCGCCCCTCACCGATGAAATCGGCCACGAAGCGGCCGGCGGGCTCATGGTAGAGCTGGTAGGGCGTATCCCACTGCAGCAGGCGGCCCTGGTGCATGACGCCCACCCGCTCGCCGAGCAGGAACGCCTCCTGCTGGTCATGAGTGACGAACAGCGCGGCGATGCCGCGGCTCTTCAGGGCGGCGCGGATATCCTGGCCCAGACGTTCGCGCAGCTCCACGTCCAGGTTGGAGAAGGGTTCGTCGAGCAGCAGCAGGCAGGGCGCGGGAGCCAGGGCCCGGGCCACCGCCACCCGCTGCTGCTGGCCGCCGGAGAGCTCGTGCGGATAGCGCTCCCCGAGCCCCGCCAGCCCCACGAGCTCCAGCAGCTCGGCGGCGTTTGCACGGCGCGCCCGGCGCGAGAGTCCCTTCAACCCGAAGGCGACGTTCTCCGAAGCGGTCAGGTGTGGAAACAGCGCGTAGTCCTGGAACACCATGCCCACCCGCCGCCGGTCCGGCGGCAGGCCGCCGGCGGCGGTCGCCAGGGTCCTGCCTTCGAGCGCGATGCGCCCGCCGCGCAACGGCTCGAGCCCGGCGATGGCCCGCAGCACCGTCGTCTTCCCGCAGCCGCTCGGCCCGAGCAGGCAGCCGATCCCGCCCTCGTGCAGATGCAGGTTCAGGCCGTCCACCACCGGCTCCGCCCCGTAACCGCAGGCCAGCTCCTCGATCTCCAGCAGCGTATCCATATTTCGTTTAATAGACAGGATTAACAGGATTTTTCATGATTCACAGGATTAAAAATGTCATAGGTATCAAGTTTCATGCCGTACGTCGGGCGTTGGATTACTGCACATGCTTTTGTCATGCAACACGACCCTCGGAGCAGTTTGCCTGCCGATCCTCACCATCTGCGTAATCTGCGGCTAACCGATATTTTTATTCATCCTGTAAATCCTGGAAAATCCTGTAAATCCTGTCCATTCAGTAATCACTTCTCCGCCGAGCGGCGCACCAGCAGCACCACCGGCAGCAGGCCGGCGAGGACCAGGGTGACGGCGGGCAGGGCGGCCCGTTCCCACAGGCCCTCGGAGGTCAGCTCGTAGATGCGCACGGCGAGGGTGTCCCAGCCGAAGGGGCGCAGGAGCAGCGTGGCGGGCATCTCCTTCATCACCTCCACGGCCACCAGCAGGGCCGCGGTGAGCAGCCCGGGGCGCAGCAGGGGCAGGTAGATTCGGCGCAGCACCTCCAGCGGTCCGGCTCCGAGGCAGCGGGCCGCCTCCGGCAGGCTGGGGCGGAGCCGCTCAAGGGCGCTGCCCACCGGTCCGTACGCCACGGCCATGAACCGGACCAGGTAGGCCAGCAGGAGTCCGACCAGGGAACCGGCCAGGAGGGGGCCGTGGGCTTCGCCGGTGACCAGGCGGGATAGGGTGTTGAGGCCGTTGTCCAGCGCGGTGAAGGCGAGCATGACCCCCACCGCCAGTACGGAGCCGGGCAGGGCGTAGCCGAGGGTGGCCAGCCCGGCGGCGCCGCGGGTGAGAGGATCACCGTCGACCCGGCGGGCATGGGCCAGCACCAGGGCCGCGGAAACCGTCACCAGCGCCGCGCTACCGCCGAGTCCCAGCGTGTGCCAGAGGAGGTCCAGGTAGCGGCGGTCGAGATCGCCCATTGCGTCGACGGCCCAGAACAACAGCTGGACCATGGGTATGACGAACGCCAGCCCGAACACCAGCGCGGCCGCGGTCACGGCCAGGGCCGCGCGGCCGCCCCGCAGCCGGACCCGGGGCGCGGGTGCGCCGCGTCCGCCCTCGTGGTAGCGGGCGCCACCGCGCAGGCGTCGCTCGGCATAGAGGGCCAGCGCCACGAACAGCAGCAGGAAGGTGGCGAGCTGGGCGGCAGCCTGCAGGTTGAACAGGCCGAACCAGGCCTTGTAGATGGCGGTGGTGAAGGTATCGAAGTTGAACACCGCCACGGTGCCGAAGTCGGCCAGGGTCTCCATCAGGGCCAGTGCCAGGCCGGCGACGATGGCGGGGCGGGCCGTGGGCAGGGCGACCTGGAAGAAGGTGGCCCAGGGGCCGAGCCCGAGCAGGCGCGCGGCCTCCAGGGTGCCGCGGCCCAGCCCCAGGAAGGCCGCGCGGGTGAGCATGTAGACATAGGGATAGAAGGCGAGGGTCATGACCGCGACCACACCGCCGGCGGAACGCACCTCCGGCAGCCGCAGTTCCTGTCCCAACATCCCCCGCAGACCGGTCTGCACCGGGCCGCTGAAATCGAGCAGCCCCAGGAACACGAAGGCGAGTACGTAGGCGGGCACCGCCAGCGGCAGCATCAGGGCCCAGTCGAAGAAGCGGCGTCCGGGAAACTCGCAGCGGGCGGTCAGCCAGGCGAGTCCCACTCCCAGCAGCAGTACGCCCGCGCCCACACCGGAGATGAGCACCAGGGTGTTGTTCACCAGGCCGCCCAGCACCGTGTGGGCCAGGTGGCGCCAGATCTCGGTCTCCGGTGTCAGCCAGGCGGCGAACACCACGACCAGCGGCACGGCGGTCACACCGGCCAGGCCCAGGGCGGTCAGGCGCCAGAGCGGGACACGGCGCAGCCCGCGCCGGGCGGCGCGGGCTGTGTTCACGGCCGTTGCGGCGGTCATGGAATCAGCGGTAGCCCGCCCGGTCCATCAGCATTACCGCCTGGGCCTGCAGGCGGCCGGCCTCGGCCACATTGGCCGGGTCGGCCCTGAACCCGCCCCAGGCGGCCACCGCCGGGTCGGGCGCCACCACCGGGTTGACCGGATACTCCATGTTCAGGCTGGCGAACAGTCCCTGGGCCTCGGCGGAGGCGAGCCACTCCAGCAGTTTTCCCGCCGCCTCGCGGTGCTTGGCGTGGCGGGTGATGCCGGCGCCGGAGACGTTCACGTGCACGCCGCTCTCGGCCTGGTTGGGCCAGAACAGGGCCAGCTGGATGCCGGGCTCCTTCTTCTGCAGCCGGCCGAAGTAGTAGGTGTTGACGATGCCCACGTCGCACTGGCCGGCGGCGATGGCCTCCATCACCTGGGTGTCGTTGGAGAAGGGCGCGGTGGCCAGGTTCGCCACCCAGCCGCGGATGATGGCCTCGGTGCGCTCCTCCCCCAGGCGGGAAATCATCATGGCCACCAGTGACTGGTTGTAGACCTTCTTGGAGGTGCGCAGGCACAGCCGTCCCTTCCAGACCGGGTTGGCCAGGGCCTCGTAGGTGGAGAGTTCGGCCGGATCCACCCGCTCGGTGCTGTGGACGAGAGTGCGGGCCCGGACCGAGAGACCGTACCAGCGATTCTCCGGGTCGCGCAGGTGGCCCGGCACATTGGTCTCCAGCGTCTCGGAGCCGTAGGGCGCGAGCACCCCGCGCTCGGCTGCCTGCCACAGGTTGCCGGCATCCACCGTGATCAGCATGTCGGCCGGGGTATTCTCGCCCTCGGCCTCAAGCCGGGCCAGGAGCGGCCCCTCCTTGTCGGTGATGTACCGTATCTCGACACCGGTTTTCTCGGTGTAGGCATCGAACAGGGGCTTGATCAGTTCTTCGGTGCGGGCGGAATAGACGATCACCTCGTCGGTGGCGGATGCAGGCAGCGCGGGCAGGGCCAGGCAGGCCAGCAGCAGGGTGCGGACGATTTTCACTTAGGCTTCCTCCAGGCAATGTTGTAACTGACAATGCAAACGATAACGATTATCGTTAATAATGGCAACAGTTAAATTCGGTGCCTATCCGCCTGCCGGGTGTTGGAGAGATGGGCCGGGGTTTGCTATACAAAAACGGTTGCGTCCGGGAGGGGCGCCGTATCACAAACAACAACAGCCGCCGGCCGGACCGGCGCACAACCAGAGCATGAGGAGGGGGCAGAATGGACGCGCGCGAGGGGGTCCTGGAGCTTCCCGGATCGGGCCTTGAACCGACCCCGGCGGAACTGCGCCGGGAAATCGACGAACTGGAACGACGCATCCAGTCCGGTACCGCCATCAGCGAAGACTACACGCGCCTCGAGCACCGGCGCCTGCTGCTCGACGCCCTGCGCGAACTGAGCGGCGATCCCTGATCCGGACCGCATCCTTCGATTTTCTTCACGGGCTTCCTCCTGCCCGCGCCCCGGGCGGTTGTTCGGCTGCCGTGGTCGCCACGTCGATGGTGATTGCGGGCCTGTTGCGGCACGGTGCGGGGCAAGGTCCAGTGCGGCCGTGCCGGGGTCCAGTTGCAGGCCGATGACGGTTGTCTATGCTTGATTTGTGCAGAGGGCAACTATCGTCATTTCCGCCCCGAGTTCCTCTGCCTGGTGCGGTACGGAGGCCCCCCGAGGGGGTGATCAGGGCGGTTCAGGGGGACTGTGACATGGCCGAAAAACGCAAGGAGAAGGAGGTGAAAGTCTCGAAGGCGCCGGAACAGGAACTCCAGCCGGCCGGCCGGCGCGGTGGCCTGATGGAGCCCTTCGACGAGTTCGATCGCCTGTTCGACAGCTTTTTCCGCCGCGGACTGATGCGCTCGCCGCTGTTCGACTGGCCGGAATTGCCGCGCCTGGTGACGCTGGAGGAGCGGATGCCGCGGGTCGACATCGTCGACCGCGACAAGGACCTGGTGGTGCATGCCGAGTTGCCCGGAGTCACGAAGGACGGGCTGGAAGTCACCCTTGGCGAGGATACCCTGACCATCCGTGGCAGCCGGAAGCACGAGCAGAAGGAGTCGGGCGAGAACTACTACCGCAGCGAGATACATCGCGGCGAGTTCTGCCGCACACTGCGTCTGCCCGCCGCGGTGGATGGCGACAAGGCCAAGGCCAAATTCTCCGACGGCGTGCTGGAGCTTACCCTGCCGAAAGTGGAGAGTGCCCGGCGCCGGACGGTGAAGGTCGAGTAGGCGTCCGCTGAGCCGCTGGTCGGCCACGGAGCCTTCAGGGAGTAGAGGGAGAGGCGTCGCGCCGGCCCGTGGATGTGCGGTGATTCCCGCTGCCGCTACGGTCGGCGGTTGACCCGGTCAGGATGGATGTTGCCCACGCGCGGAGAGTGCCCATGACGGATATCGTCGGTTTGCTCGGTAACGAGGCTGAAAACCTGCTCAAGCATCGCTGTTCAGGCATTCCCGCGGAGCAGATTCATGCCCCGGGACCCGATTACGTGGAACGGGTGGTTTCCGCCAAGGCCCTCAAGCCGACCGTACTCCGGAATCTGCAGCTGCTGTTCAACACCGGCCGCCTGGCGGGCACCGGCTACCTCTCCATCCTGCCGGTTGATCAGGGCGTGGAGCACTCCGGCGGCGCCTCCTTTGCGCCCAATCCGGCCTTCTTCGATCCGGAAGCCATCTGCCGGCTGGCCATCGAGGGTGGCTGCAATGCCGTGGCCTCGACCCTGGGGGTGCTGCACTCGGTGGCGCGCGTCTATGCCCACCGTATCCCGTTCCTGGTGAAGATAAACCACAACGAGCTGCTCACCCATCCCGCCATGCACGACCAGACCCTGTTCGCCAGCGTACAGCAGGCCTTCGATCTGGGCGCCGTGGCCGTGGGTGCCACCATCTACTTCGGCTCGCAGGAGTCGCGGCGGCAGATCCAGGAGGTGAGCGAGGCCTTCGAGCTGGCCCACGACCTGGGGATGGTGACCGTGCTCTGGGCCTACCTGCGCAATCCCAACTTCAAGCTGGGCGGGGTGGACTACCACACCGCGGCCGATCTCACCGGCCAGGCCAACCATCTGGCCTCCACCATCGGGGCGGACATCGTCAAGCAGAAGCAGGCCGACTGCAACGGCGGCTATACCCATTTGCAGTTCGGCAAGACCCACCCATGGGTGTACGAGAAGCTCACCTCCGAGCATCCGGTCGACCTGGTCCGCTACCAGGTGGCCAACTGCTACATGGGCCGGGTGGGGATGATCAACTCCGGCGGCGCCTCCGGCAAGGACGACCTGCACCAGGCCGTGCGGACCGCGGTCATCAACAAGCGTGCCGGCGGCATGGGGCTCATTTCCGGGCGCAAGGCCTTCCAGAAGCCGATGGACGAAGGGGTGAAGCTCCTCAATGCCATCCAGGATGTCTATCTCGACGGCTCCATCACCCTGGCCTGATTAGCGGCACGGCTCGCGCCCGGCACCGGAACGCGCCGGCCGGGGCGTTTCCCGTGACAGTGCGCACTGGGTATCCTGTCGCCATGTCCATGGCCTCATATGCCCGGTAACGCCTCATGGCGAAACGAACCAGTCCCCTCTACACCCAGCCGTTCTATCGGCGCGAAACGCTGCGTTTCGAGTGCACCGGCTGCGGGGCCTGCTGCACCGGCACCGAGGAGAGTCACGTATTCCTCGAGCCGGGCGAGGCCGAAGCCATCCGTTTCCAGCTCGGACTCTCCGCGGCCTGGTTCCGGCGCCGCTACCTCGCGCGTACCGGGGAGGGGGAAACCGTCCTGGCCTGGGGGGCCGAGCCGGGGCGCTGCGTGTTTCTCGGGGCCGACGGACGCTGCCGCATCTACCCGGTCCGCCCCCTGCAGTGCCGGACCTATCCTTTCTGGCCCGAGGTGGTGGCTACCCGCAAGGCCTGGGAGCAGGAGGCGCGGCGCTGCGAGGGCATCGGGCGCGGCGCGCCGGTATCGCTCACCCGCATCGAGGCCGAGCTCGAGCGTCAGCACTGAAACACCCCTGGCAGCCTGTCAGACTTGAGCGATCGTAGCGAGCCGAGTGGGAGAGCGAGGACAGATGGGGCCGATTTCGAGGCGCATAGTAGTTCTATGTAACGAAAAATCGGCCCTATATGGACCGCTGTCCCGCCGGCGCAGTAGATCAGCCTCAAGTCCGACAGGCTGCTAGCATTCCCTTTCCGCCAGGCCGCTCCAGAACCCGGTTCCTGGCCCGCATCCTCTGTGGGGCGCTGAGTGAGGCTTGGTCAGGGTTTGGGTTAGTATGATTTCTCGACGGGTATCCCGTTGAGGTCGCGAGCGGTCACGAACATGCGTCTGCAGATCATCAGGCAATTACAGCAGGCCGCGGAACCCGGCATCCCGGGTGATCTTCCCCTGCGCGAGGCGCCACCGGCCGGTGCCGGCCTCGTTCCCGCGGCGGTGCTCGTGCCGCTGGTGGATCATTCCGCCGGGATGACCGTGCTGCTCACTCAGCGCACCCGGCATCTGCGCGATCATGCCGGGCAGGTGAGTTTTCCCGGTGGGCGGGTGGAGGACCACGATGCCGACCCCGTGGCGACGGCGCTGCGCGAGACCTGGGAGGAGGTGGGTATGCCCCCGGCCCAGGTGGAAGTGGTGGGCGAGCTCGAACCCTATACCACCATCACCGGTTTCCTCGTCCATCCCGTGGTGGGCATTGTCACCCCCGGCTTCATACCGGTGCCGGATCCCTTCGAAGTGGAGGCGGTCTTCGAGGTGCCGCTGGAGCACGTCCTGGAACCCGACAACTATCGCCGGGAACAGCGCAGCCACCGCGGGGAACTGCGCGAGTACTTCGTCCTCGACTACCCCGGTTTCCATATCTGGGGCGCCACCGCCGCCATCCTCGTCAATCTGCGCCGCCGTCTGGCGGGGGCATGAAGAGCATGCTTACCGCAGATTGACGTTGATTCGCGCCAATCTGCGGTTCAAGAGATTCAGATGGTGTTTTTGTAGGGCGCGGAGGCGTTCATCTCGGCCATGTAGGCTTCGACGTAGGCCTGTTCCTGGCGGGTGTGACGTTCGATGGCGGCGCGGAATGCGGGGTCGCGGATCCAGTGGGCGGACCAGGTGGCGGTGGGGACGAAGCCGCGGCTGACCTTGTACTCGCCCTGGGCGCCCGGTTCGAAACTCCGCAGTCCCTCGCGGATGCAGTACTCGATGCCCTGGTAGTAGCAGACCTCGAAGTGGAGGCTGTGGTAGTCGCCGGTGGTGCCCCAGTGGCGGCCGTAGAGGGTATCGCCGCTCATGAAGTTGAGCGCGCCGGCGACCGTGCGCCCCTCGTGCCGGGCGAAAACCAGCAGGGCCTGCCCGCCCATCCGCTCGGCCACCTCGAGGAAGAAACCGAGGTTGAGGGTCGGAACACCGTACTTGTCGTCGAAGGTGCGGCGGTAGAAGGCGTCCATCTGCGCCCACTGGGACTCGTCGGCCCGGTCGCCGCGCACCACCTCGATCTCCACCCGCTGCTCCCGGACCCGCCGCCGTTCCCGGTTCACCTTCTTGCGCTTGGCCGCGCTGAAGGTGTCGAGGAAATCCTTGAAGTCGCGGTAGCCGGGATTGTTCCAGTGGAACTGGCAGCCGAGGCGCGGTATGAGTCCCGCGCCGGTGAACAGCGCCATCGCCTCGGGGCGGGGGAAGAGCCAGTGGGCACCGGAGAGCCCGTGCCGCTCGCATTCCTCGATGATCCCTCCCACCATGGCCTCGGCCACGGAACGATCGGCGCCTGCGGCCAGCAGCAGCCGGGGCCCGGTGGCGGGGGTGTAGGGCACGGCGTTCACCAGCTTGGGGTAGTAGGCCAGGCCGTGGCGCCGATAGGCGTCGGCCCAGGCGTGGTCGAACACCAGTTCGCCATAGGAGTTGGACTTCAGGTAGAAGGGCGCGGCGGCCAGTGCCTCGCCGTCGTGATGGAGCACCGCGTGATGGGGGCGCCAGCCGAACTCCGGGCCGGCGCAGCCGTGACGCTCCAGCGCCGCGAGGAACTCGTGGCGGGTGAAGGGGTGGTCGATTCCGGCCAGGGCGTTCCAGGTCGTGGCGGGGATCTCCTCCAGGCTGTCGAGAAAGCGCAGCTCCATGACCTAGTAGTGTACTGCTTCACTCTTGGAGGCCCATTCAGCGAGTCGCCGGCCGGTCAGATGCAAGGCGCGCTTGCGCAGGAATGGCAGGCCCCCTTTCAAGCAAGCGCAACGCCGCAGATGGCCGGCCGGCGGCTCGCCCGCAGGGAGCCCCCCGAAAGCACCATGACTGCGTTGCAGCGCTTGACAAGGGAACAACCATTGCCTACGCACTGCGCCTTGTCCTGGCACTTTCGGGGGGCTCTGAAAGTACCTCCAAGAGTGAAGCAGTACACTAGATTGTAGCGGCTCGGTGCTCGTGGATAGAGGGAGACTTCGTGGGGTTTTGCCAGGGTCCGGGCCGCTGGCAGCCGGTAGCGCGGCTGTGTTTCAATCCACGCAGAGTGAACCTGCCTGGAGAGACTGAGGATGGACGCACCCCGCATCGGCACGGCAATTCCCAAGCGACGCTACCAGCTCGGCGAGTACGGTCTGGTGGTGCTCGGCGAGGTGGCCAGCCTGGACGGCCGCGACTACACCTGGATCATGGCCCTGACCCGGGACGGCGAGGCGCAGCCGGACCTGTTCGTCACCAGCGAGGCGAACCCGCCGGGCGAGCGGGAACAGGGTTCCCACCGCCTGCGGGTAATCGCCGCCAGCGGCGAGAAGGTGCTCGGCAACAGCGATGGGCTGAGCGATATCGACAACTTCGTCACCGTGGCCATAGGCATCACCAAGCAGCTGTTCAAGCTCGAGGACGAGCAGGAGATGCAGCTGCTCTGAGTACGGCACCGGTATCGCCCCGCCATCGCCGTGCGGCACGGGCGGAGATGGCCTTACCCCTTGGCCGCTCCCAGGAACGCCGCGTAGAGTTCCGCCTCCAGGGCCTCCGGCCGCGCCTCGTACTTGGGTGAGAAGTGGAAGGGAATGATCCGTTTCACGCCCGCCTCACGGGCCAGGCGTCCGGCATCGGCGGCGGTGAGGTGATACTTGCGTGCGGCGTGATCCCGATCCTCCTCCAGGAATGTGCACTCGATGCACAGCCAGTCGGCGCTGCGGGCGAGCGCCACGATACGCCCGGCATTGGCATCGGTGGCCGCGCAGTCGGCCACGTAGGCAAGCGTCTGCCCGGGAGCCTCGTGCAGCAGGGTGTCGCGCAGCCAGCCGAGGGTGTGGCGGGCCTCGCGCGGCGCTCCGTCCTCGTGCCAGCGAATGGTGATGGGGGTTTCGGGCGGCGCACCGGCGCGTACCGCCGCTTTCAGATCGCGCAGCCAGCCGCCGGTGGGCAGTCCCAGCGCCTGCAACCGGTCCTTCCAGACATTGAGGTGGGTGGTCTCGGCGAGCCTGAAGGCGAGGCTCGGTGTACCGTGATCCAGCAGCGCGCAGCTCACCTCGATGGCATCCTCCGCCAGCAGTATGCCGCCGGTCATTCCCACCTCGCCGTCCTCCTCCCGGCGAAAGCCGTTGCGGCAGGCGAATCGCGCGCGTCTCGCCGTGGTTGAGTTCAGGACCTCGGTCACCTCGAAAGCCAGTTCCTCGGTGTAGTTTCCCACCAGGTTCCAGGTGTAGCCACCGAGGTGGTGTTCCACCTGGGCAATGAAACCCCGCGGTCCGTAGAGGCGTACGTTCCGCTCACGTCCGAGCAGGATTCTCAACAGGTGATCGAAGCCGATGAAATGATCCATGTGCGTGTGGGAAACGAATACGTCGCTGACGCGCAGCAGCTGGCGCGGTGCGAGCGCACGGATGTCGCCGAGATCGAAAAGCAGGGCGCGGTGCTCGAACAGCAGCTCCACGTAGAGCCCAGGATCACCAAAAGGATCGTTGACCAGCCGTGGATGGATGAGCGGCTTCATGACGGTGATGCCGGTGGCGCAAGGGTGCGCGCGAAGGGCTGGCGACCTCGTCGAAGGGCCTTGTACTGACGCACCATGATTATGGTCTTGAACAGGGTCGGGGCATCGATGATGGCCACCGGAAGCCCTATATGCAGGGCACGGAGACCGTCATGCGAACCACCGACTTCCAGATAAGCGGGCTCCGGCGCACCGGGATCGGGGGTGCCGAGCGCCTCGATCCACGCCGACCAGCGCACGCTCCCGCCCTCGAACGTTCCGCTGAACAGCGCCCGTGCCACCGGCGCCGGCAATGGGTCGAGCAGTTCGCATTCATCGGGCAGCATCGGGTTGTGCATGGACACGGTCGGTAATGGAGGTCGGGATTCATGTTAGCACCAACGTCGCCGGTGAAGGCGAAGGCGTATGGCGCAGATGCCGGGAAAACAGGGGGTTTTTCGCTCAGACTGAATCTTTGTGCTTAACTCATTACAGATTTGCACAGCGTTCCCGCGAACGAGGAGTGACGGAATGGCGAAAAAAGAACATACGAAATCAGAGACGGAAGCACCTGTTGGGGTGGCCCGCCAGAAGACCGCGCCGAAGAAGACCGCACCGAAGAAGGCCGCACCGAAGAAGACCGCGCCGAAGAAGGCCGCACCGAAGAAGGCCGCGCCGAAGAAGACCGCGCCGAAGAAGACCGCGCCGAAGAAGACCGCGCCGAAGAAGGCCGCGCCGAAGAAGGCCGCGCCGAAGAAGGCCGCGCCGAAGAAGGCCGCGCCGAAGAAGGCCGCGCCGAAGAAGGCCGCGCCGAAGAAGGCCGCGCCGAAGAAGGTAGCGCCGAAGAAGGTAGCGCCGAAGAAGGTAGCGCCGAAGAAGGTAGCGCCGAAGAAGGCCACGCCGAAGCAGGCCGCACCCGGGGAACGACTCCGCGCCTCAGCGCAGCGTGCCGCGGTGCGTGAGCGGGCCGCGAAGGAGCGGATGAAAGAGATCAGGCGCGTGGCCACCGAGAAGGAGCGGGCTCTGCGACAGAAGATTCGCGACCTGACCACAGAGTTCCGCAACCAGCTCAAGTCCGCGGAGCAGGCGGCCTACCAGAAAGCCAGGGAGGCGCTGGAGCGCGAAATGGCCCGCAAGAACGCCTCCCGGCAGAAGATGCTCGCCCAGGCCGAGGCGGCCTTCGAACGCCAATACGCGCGCAGGCAGAAGAAGCCGGCGATGGCCCGAACATCCCGTCGTCGCAAGACGAAGACCTGACCCTCGGGCGAGTCGCCGATCAAGGCCGGGCCGGGGTCGAGACCGGCAATCGCCGCCCCGGCCGGGGCGGCGCCGTTGCCGTCCATGAATCCGGGTTGTCCACCCCGGCTCCACCCCCGCGATCCCGTCCCACCATTTCGGATTCCGCCGTGGGTCTGATTTTTTCCTGTCTGCTCAGGCACCTCGCTGTTGCGATTCCATATCCGCACGAACCACCACCCGCCGGTTGACATGTGGCAGCTTTTTGCACATCCCACCCCGCTCCGTCATGTGACGGTCATGCATCGGAAACCGTTACTGGGGTTCAGTGGTCATGAGTTTGTAAGTCATTGATATTTATCTGAACCATTCGATCGGTCAATTTTTGACCAATTTGTTGCGGCCGACCGGCTGACGGGCAGTTGCGTCATGTTTCCGCAAGGCATCCACAAAGTTATCCACAGGATTTGTGGACAACAGGGACAGGTGCGGGGAAAGGCGTTGCCGGCGGTACTCCGCCTCGCGCCCGAGGGTGGGTTAGGCGGGGTCCGGAAGTGCGTGGCGCCGACTTTCCGGGCCACGCGCAAACGCCATCCGGGCGGCAGGCGAGTCGCGATCCGGTCAGCGGTTCCATTCCCTGACGTAGCGAATGATGAGTTCCGCGACCGCTTCCGGTTCGTTGATGGAGAGGCTGGGGAGGGACGGGGGCGGATCGATCGCCCCGTCGTGGGCGATGGCGATGATGGAATCGTCCTCGGGGTAGAGCAGCGGCTTGCCCAGCACGGGGCGGTGCAGTTCGATCTTGGGGAAGCGCAGGTGGCGGAATCCTTCCACCAGCACCAGGTCGAGCCGGCCGAGATCCAGATGCCCGATGAGCGCATCGAGCTCCGGGTCGCTGCCACACTCGGGGGTCTCCCTGATGAGCGCCCAGCGGTGGCGCGAGGCCACCAGCACCTGGCCGGCTCCCGCCTGGCGCAATTCGTAACTGTCCTTGCCCGGGTGGTCGATGTCGAAGCGGTGATGGGCGTGCTTCACCAGACCCACCCGCAGTCCCTCCTTGCGCAGGCGGGGCAGCACGGCGCACAGCAGCGTGGTCTTGCCCGTGCCGCTCCAGGCGGCGAAGCCCAGCAGCGGCACGGGGGCGTCGAGATCACTCATGTGGTAGCCGTTTCCTCGGTCGTGGGGTGAGCCGCCAGGCGGTCGTCGTCGGCGGGTGCATTGAGATTCCCGAAGGCGGCCGGGCAGTCGGAGAAATCGGCCTGCGCGGGCTGTTGTGAATCCAGCCAGCGGTAGACGGCCCGTCCGCCGCCGGTGAGAAAGGCGTCAAGATCGACCAGCAACTCCCGCTGCAGCAGGAGGAACAGTGGCTGCAGGCGTACGCCGTCGTGGGCCACGGCAAGGGGGCGGTGCTGTGCCACGCAGGCCGCCAGGAGGCGCTCCGCCAGGTCGGCGGGCAGGTGCGGCGTGTCGCAGGGTGTGACCAGCAGCCAGGCTGTCTGCGCCGCGGCGCCGGCGCCGGCGATGCCCGCCAGCGGGCCGGAGAAATCGGTCGTGGCATCGGCAACGACCGGGTAGCCCAGGTCGGCATAGCGCTCACGGTTGCGGTTGGCGCTGATGACGATGGTCTCCACCTGGGGCCGCAGGCGGTCCACCACGTGTGCCACCAGTGGGCGCTCCGCCAGCGCCACCAGCCCCTTGTCGCGGCCGCCCATGCGGGTGCCGCGCCCGCCGGCGAGGATGATGCCCGTGATGTCGCTTGTACCCATAGTGTTGATTTTACATTGCCCTGCAGGGTGTTGAGAGGCAACATTCTAACCAGAGCGGACCGCTGTAGCGACGTAGCCGACAGTCACCCGGTGAAGCGCCGATGGCGGGTGACGACGGCAGCCTTACAACAATACAACACGAAGCGGGGCGGGCATGGGTCAGGAGATCAGTACGAGCCGGTTCCGGCGCCAGGATTTCGAGCAGTTCGAGGACCGGCTGGCCGATGAGACCGCGCTGCTCGAGACCTGGTTCCGGGAGGCGCGTTTCGACACCGCCGGTTGCGTGGCGGGATTCGAGCTGGAGGCGTGGCTGGTGAGCGCCGACGGACGGCCCGCGGCCATGAATGCCGAGTACCTCGATGCGCTCGGCAGCCCGCTGGTGGTTCCCGAGCTCTCCGTCTACAACGTCGAAATCAATACCCGTCAGCGGCCGTTGGAGGGAGCGGCGCTGGGTCGGATGCGCGATTCCCTCGACGCCGTCTGGGCCCGGTGCAACGAGGTCGCGGCCCGCTTCGGCTCCAGGCTGGCCATGATTGGCACCCTGCCCAGCCTGCGCGAGGAGGATCTCGGGCTGCACAGCATGTCCCCCCTGCAGCGCTACCGCGCCCTCAACGAGCAGGTGCTGCGGCTGCGCCAGGGACGACCCTTGGAGCTGGAGGTGCGCGGCGCGGAACTGCTCCGCATCCGCCAGCCCGACGTGATGCTGGAAGCGGCCACCACCTCCTTCCAGCTCCATCTGCAGACCCCGGAAGCGTCCGCCGCGCGCCTGTTCAACGCCTCGGTGGTGGCCGCCGCGCCCACCGTGGCGGTGGCCGCCAACTCGCCGTTCCTGTTCGGCCGCGAACTGTGGCAGGAAACCCGCGTACCGGTATTCGAGCAGGCGGTGGCGGTGGGCGGGGAGGAGGCCGGCGGCGGTCCCAACCCGCGGGTCACCTTCGGCAGCGGCTATGTGCGCGAGAGCCTGTTCGAGTTGTTCGCCGAGAACCGGGACTGCTACCCTGTGCTCCTGCCCATGTGCGAGTCCGAGCCGCCCGAGCGGCTCTACCACCTGCGGCTCCACAATGGCACCATCTGGCGCTGGATCCGGCCGCTCATCGGCTTCGACGGGGACGGCACGCCGCACCTGCGCATCGAGCACCGGGTCATCCCCGCCGGTCCGAGCGTTCCGGACGCCATCGCCAACGCCGCCTTCTACTACGGCCTGGCGCAGGCGCTCGCCGCCGCGCCCGAACCGCCCGAGGCGCGCATCGATTTCCAGACGGCGCGGGAGAACTTCTACGCCGCCGCCCGCTACGGTCTGGCCGCCCAGGTGCGCTGGCTCGACGGGCGCGAGGTGCCGCTGCGCGCCCTGGTGCTGGAAACGCTTCTGCCGCTCGCCCGCAAGGGCCTGCAGCGGCTCGACATCGACCCCGGTGACACGGACGAGTGCCTGGATATCATCGAGGCCCGCACCCGCACCGGGCGCACGGGCGCCCAGTGGCAGCTCGACTATGTCGCCCGCCATGGACGCGACATGGAGGCCCTCACCCTGGCCTACCTCGAGCACCAGCAGCAGGGCCTGCCCGTGCATGAATGGGGAGTTTTATGCTGAACGTCATCGACCAGCTGCCGCCGGGGCTGCTGGATGTGGACCCGCTCGATCTGCATCGCGTGCTCGACGGCCCGACCCTGATCCATCTTCCCGGGCGCCGGGAACAGCCGCTGTTCATCTCCACCCTGCTGCACGGCAACGAGGTCAGCGGCCTGCTGGCCCTGCAGGCGCTGCTGCGCCGCTACGTGGGGGTGGAGTTGCCGCGGGCGCTGTCGGTTTTCATCGGCAACGTCGCCGCCGCCCGCGACGGGCTCCGTCACCTGCCCGGACAGCCCGACTTCAACCGCATCTGGAAGCCCGGTCCCACCCCGGAGCACGCCATGGCCCGCCGGGTCGTCGAGGAGATGCGTCCGCGCCGCCCTTTTGTCAGCGTCGACGTGCACAACAACACCGGGGTCAATCCCCACTACGGCTGCGTCAACCACCTGGACCACCGGTTCCTGCACCTGGCGGCGCTGTTCGGCCGTACCGTGGTCTATTTCACCCAGCCGGACACGGTGCAGTCGCGGGCCTTCGCCGAATTGTGCCCGGCGGTGACCCTGGAGTGCGGCAAGTCCCGCGACCCCCTGGGGGTGGAGCGGGCCACCGACTTTCTCGATGCCTGCCTGCACCTGGCGGCCCTGCCCGAGCACCCGGTGGCGGCCCACGACCTCGACCTGTTTCACACCGTGGCCCGGGTGGAGGTGGAAACGGGGCTGCGCTTCGGTTTCGGCGAGTGCGGGGAGTCCCTCTGCTTCCCGGGGGACATGGACCATCTGAATTTCCGTGAACTGCCGGCCGACACGGTGCTCGCCACCCGGCCCGAAGGAGTCCGGGGTACGGGCCTCGTCGCCGTGGACGAGGCGGGACGCAATGTGACCGCCCGCTACTTCGGCCTGGCCCAGGGCCAGGTCCGTCTGCTGCGGCCGCTCATGCCCTCGATGCTGACCCTCGACGCCACCGTGATCCGCCAGGACTGCCTCTGCTATGTCATGGAGCGCATCGACCCGGTCCAGGCCGCCGCCTCGGCCTGAGCCGCCCGGTACGTCCGTTCACCCTGGAGCCACGGAGGACACAGAGGCCACAGAGTGGGGTGCACGGCCATGCCCGTGCCCCGGTGAACCGCTGAGGGGACATTGCCAGGGTGCCGGCGGGTATGCCCCGCGAGACGGCCTCCGGTAGTCCGTTGCGGAATCCTCGCCGGCCCTGCCATGACCTGCCCACCTCTCTGTGCCCTCTGTGTCCTCTGTGGCAGTCCGTGGAATTCCGTTAATCGGTCAGGTGGCGGCCCCGGGGCGTCGCGGTTAAAATGATCAGCTTTCCTCTCCGCTTGCGACGACCCGATACCATCATGAGCACTGTCACCCGCTTCGCGCCCAGTCCCACCGGCTACCTCCATGTCGGCGGCGCGAGAACCGCCCTCTTTTCCTGGCTCCATGCCCGCAAGCACGGCGGCCGTTTCGTCCTGCGCATCGAGGACACCGATCTGGAGCGTTCCACCATCGAGTCGGTGAACGCCATCCTCGAGGGCATGACCTGGCTGGGGCTCGACTACGATGAGGGCCCCTTCTACCAGACCCACCGTTTCGACGAGTACCGGGCGGTGGTGGACAAGCTGCTGGCGGAAGACAAGGCCTACAGGTGCTACTGCTCCAGGGAGCGTCTCGAGGCGCTGCGCGAGGAGCAGATGGCCAACAAGCTCAAGCCGCGCTACGACGGCCACTGCCGCCATCGCACCGACCATCCCGAGGGTCAGCCCCACGTGGTGCGCCTGCGGAACCCCCAGGACGGGGTGGTGGAGTTCGACGATCTCATCCGTGGCCGCATCACCATCAGCAACGACGAGCTGGACGACCTGATCCTGCTGCGCAGCGACGGCAGCCCCACCTACAACCTGACGGTGGTGGTGGACGACGCCGACATGGGCATCACCCATGTCATCCGCGGTGACGACCACATCAACAACACCCCGCGCCAGATCAACATCCTGCGCGCCATGGGCCGGGAGACGCCCAGCTACGCCCACGTGCCCATGATCCTGGGGCCGGACGGTTCGCGCCTGTCCAAGCGCCACGGCGCGGTCAGCGTCATGCAGTTCCGCGACGAGGGCTACCTGCCGGAGGCGCTCATCAACTACCTGGCCCGGCTCGGCTGGTCTCATGGCGACCAGGAGATCTTCTCCCTCGACGAGCTGATCCAGAAGTTCGACGTCACCGATGTCAACAAGGCCGCCTCCAGCTTCAACATGGAGAAGCTGCAGTGGCTCAACCAGCACTACATCAAGAACGACGACCCTGCGCGCATCGCCCACCTGCTGAGCCCCCACATCGGGGCGCTGGGCATCGACCCCTGCGAAGGCCCGGCGCTCATCGAGGTGGTCAAGGCCATGCAGGAACGGGCCAAGACCCTGGTGGAGATGGCCGAGCTGAGCGCCTTCTTCTACCGCGACTTCGAGGACTACGACGAGACCTCGGCGAAGAAGCACCTGCGCCCCGTGGCCCTGGAGCCGCTGGAGCGGGTCCGCGCCGCCCTCGCGGCCCTGCCCGAGTGGACCCCCGAGGCCATCCATGGCTGCGTGGCGGAGGTCTCCGCGGCCCTGGAGCTCGGCATGGGGAAGGTGGCCCAGCCGCTGCGGGTCGCCGTCGTGGGCCGCGCCGCCTCGCCCGGCATCGACGTCACCCTCCACCTGGTGGGCCGGGAGGCGACCCTGCGCCGCGTCGACCGCGCCATCGGCTTCGTCAAGGGCCGCGCCGCCGAGGCGGGCAACTGAATCGATTGACCGCAGATTGACATTGATTGACGTGGATTGATTGGAGGCATCGGGTGTCCAAGAGTGGCGCAGTACACTAGGGAAGGGAGAGGCCTTCCGTGTTGCGGTTTTTGCGCCTGGCGCCGAATGGCCCCCTGACGAATCTACGCCAATCAACGCAAATCTGCGGTTGAAACAATCAAACGGAACCCCGGTCACCATGGCTGTCAACGAAACCGAAAAGAAGAGCAACTTCATCCGCCAGATCATCGACGCCGACCTGGCCGCGGGCCGGGTGCCGGGGGGCGTGGTGCACACCCGCTTCCCGCCGGAGCCCAACGGCTATCTCCACATCGGCCACGCCAAGTCCATCGTGCTCAACTTCGGCATCGCGCGGGACTACGGCGGCAAGTGCAACCTGCGCTTCGACGACACCAATCCCCACAAGGAGAACATCGAATTCGTCGAGTCCATCAAGGCCGATGTGCGCTGGCTGGGCTATGACTGGGAGGAGCGGCTCTACTATGCCTCCGACTACTTCGAGAAGCTCTACGACTTCGCCGTGGAGCTGATCGGGAAGGGGCTGGCCTACGTCTGCGATCTCGACGCCGAGTCGATGCGCGCCCATCGCGGGACCCTCACCGAGCCGGGGAAGGAGAGTCCCTACCGCAACCGCGGCGTGGAGGAGAACCTGGATCTCTTCCGGCGCATGCGGGCCGGTGAGTTCCCGGACGGCAGCCGCACCCTGCGGGCGAAGATCGACATGGCCTCGCCCAACCTGAACCTGCGCGACCCGGTGCTCTATCGGATCCGCCACGGGGTGATCCACCACCAGACCGGAGCCGAGTGGTGCATCTACCCCATGTACGACTACACCCATCCGCTGTCCGACGCCATCGAGGGGATTACCCACTCCATCTGCACCCTGGAGTTCGAGGATCACCGCCCCCTCTACGACTGGGCGGTGGAGCACGTCAGCGCCCCGGCGCGCCCGCGCCAGTACGAGTTCGCCCGCCTCAACCTCCAGTACACGGTGATGAGCAAGCGCAAGCTCACCCGCCTGGTGCAGGAGGGCTTCGTCAGCGGCTGGGACGACCCGCGCATGCCCACCATCGCCGGCCTGCGCCGGCGCGGCTACACGCCGGCGGCGGTGCGTGATTTCTGCGAGCGCATCGGCGTCACCAAGTCCGACAGCACCACCGAGATGGGCGTGCTGGAGAACTGCGTGCGCGAGGACCTCGACCGCAGCGCCCCCCGGCGCATGGCCGTGCTGCGCCCGCTCAAGGTCGTCCTCGCCAACTACCTGGCTCTGGCCGAGGAGTGGCTGGAAGCCGCCAACCACCCCAAGGATCCCTCCTTCGGCAGCCGCAAGGTCCCCTTCTCCGCCGAGATCTGGATCGACCGTGACGACTTCCGCGAGGAGGCTCCCAGGAGCTACAAGCGCCTGGTGAAGGGGGAGGCGGTCCGATTGCGCAACGCCTACGTCATCCGCTGCGACGAGGTGGTGAGGGAGCATAACGGCGAGATCTCCGAGCTGCGCTGCACCTGCTTCCCCGAGAGCCTGGAAGGCAACCCCGAGGGCATCAAGCCCCGCGGCGTCATCCACTGGGTCTCCGCCCGGCACGCCGTCGAAGCCGAGGTGCGCCTCTACGACCGGCTCTTCAGCCAGCCCTTCCCGGGCAAGGGGGCGGAGGATTTCATCGAGCACCTCAACCCCGTCTCGCTCCAGATCCTGACCGGGTGCAAGCTTGAGCCCGTGCTCGCCGGCGCCGGCGCCGGCGACCGCTTCCAGTTCGAGCGTGAAGGCTACTTCTGCGTCGACAGCAAGGACAGCAGTGAGGGCGGCCTGGTCTTCAACCGGACCGTCACGCTGCGGGACTCCTGGGCGAGGCAGGAGGGACGCTAGGCGGGCAGTCGCCGGTCGCCAGTCGCCAGTGACTGCCGGGGCGGTGCAGGGTTGCAGGGCAGAGATGATCGGTCTGCACACGCGCCCGGCGACTGGATATCGGCAACCGCCCACTGGATCATTGCAAACGATTGTCACCGGCGTTTGCCGCCGCCGCCCCTGTCTGCCATATAGGGAGAGTACCGGTCCCGGTGGCGGGGGTGAGCGGATGGCCGGCTCCGGGGGACCTGATCTCCGGATGGCCGGGCGGTTCCCGAAGACTCCAGGCGGGTGGACGACCATGCATATCCGGAAGGCGACCAGGGCGGATTGCCGGGCTCTCGCGGAGTTGGCGCTGATGGCGGGCGAGGGCATTCCGGCCTTCTTCTGGGCACAGGCGCAGCAGCCCGGCCAGGACATCATCGAAGTGGGGAGCGAGGCGGTGGCCTCGGAGGAGGCCAACTTCTCCTATCTCAATTCCCACGTGGCCGAGCTGGACGGGGAGATCGCCGGAATGATGCTGGCCTACCGGCTGCCGGCGGGGGAGGATGCGGAGGGGCTCGAGGAGCTGCCGGAATTCATCCGCCCGCTGGTGGAACTGGAGCAGTGCGTGCCGGGCAGTTTCTACATCAACATGATCGCGACCTACCCCGTCTGCCGGGGCCAGGGGGTCGGCACGGGGCTGCTGGGCTGTGTCGATGGGTTGGCGCAAGCGGCCGGTTGCTCCCTGGCGAGCATCGAGGTGTTCGAGCAGAACCAGGGCGCCCTCCGGCTCTACGAACGCCTCGGCTACCGGGTCGTCGAGCGGCGCGCCGTGGTGCCCCATCCGTGCCATCCCTATACGGGTGACCTCGTCCTGCTGACCCGGGCCGTGGCCTGACGCCGATGCCCAGATTCCCCGAATCCCGCGATGCCTGGGGGACGGAAGCCTTCGCGCAGGCGCTGTGCCGGGAGATTGCCCGTCTCGGCCCCGCCGGACTGCCGCTCGCGGAGCTCAGCCCCCGTGGCGGCTATGCCGATTTCGGCGCTGTCACGGCCACGATCCTGGGCGCGGCGGAGGAGGGGGACTCCATCCGGGCCAGCGTCGGCCTGTTCTACACCGAAACCGTGGGGAACTGCGGCTGCGGGGACGAGCCGATGGTGGAGAACGGCTACTGCGAGTTGCGACTCCGTATTCGCAAGGCGAACGCCGAGGCGGAGTTCGAGGCCATGCCATGAGGCGATTGCTGCTGCTGGTCCTGCTGGCGCTTGTCCTCTACCTGTCCTACGCTCTCTACCGCACCTGGGAGTGGGCCGGTGATGCCCATGGCCTGGTGACGCTCGCGGGAAGTGATGACTCCGGATTCACCCGCAACCCCCTGGACACCGGACGGACCCTCAGCCTGCTGACGCCGGGGAACGCCGTCTGGCTGCTGGAGCACACGGAGCTCTTCTACGGACGCTGTACGGGCTTCCGCAGGGAGATGGCCATCTGCGACATGCCGATGATCCTGTGGGCGGGTAGGGGGCTGGGAGGCTCGGTGGCGGGCGACGAGCGCCTGCATGAACTGATCGGCCACTTCATCGCCCGTGGCGAGGCGGTCGACGCCTACTTCGAAGGCATGACGGCGCTGCACGAGGCGATTCTGTTCAATGACCGGTTCTACCTGGAGCGGGTCCTGGACGGGGGTGCCGATGTCGCGCTGCCCATCCGCCGTCCGGATACCGATGCCGATGGCCTGGACGCGGCCGGGTTTCTGGAACTGCTGGAGCAGAGGCAGCCCTGCGAGCGGGCCTACATGTACCCGATTCTCGGTGTCGAGGAGCCGGAGGACCGCTGCGCCGCGGTGCGGGCAATCGATTGAGCTCCCGACAGCGGCGGGTGGGCTCGTGCACCGGGTCCGTCCGGAGCCCGGGAGGCGGTGGTGATGAAGGGGTGCAATCCGCGTGTCAGCCGCTGGACGGCTGCCCCGGCAGGGCTTCTCTGCCCGGTCCCTGTGTGCGCCGCCGCGGCGCGTGACGCCGGGTAGGGGATGGTCCGCGACCGGGGGCGCGCGGCCGCCCCGGTCGCGGCAGGTCTCAGGCCGCCTGTCCGCGGTCGTGCTCCGCGTGGTAGGCGGCCAGCCGCTCCACCTCCTCCTTCGAGCCCAGGATTACCGGCACCCGCTGGTGCAGGCCGGCCGGCTGGATGTCGAGGATGCGGTGACGGCCGGTGGAGGCGGCGCCGCCGGCCTGCTCCACGATGAAGGCCATGGGGTTGGCCTCGTACATGAGCCGCAGCTTCCCCTCCAGCCCCTTGGTCTGCATCTTGGCGTCGTAGGGATAGGTGAACAGGCCGCCGCGGGTGAGGATGCGGTGCACTTCCGCCACCATGGAGGCGATCCAGCGCATGTTGAAGTCCTCCCCGCGCGGGCCCTCCCGGCCGGCCAGGCACTCCTCCACGTAGCGGCGCACCGGCGGCTCCCAGAAGCGCATGTTGGAGGCGTTGACGGCGAATTCCCGGGTGGCGGCGGGGATGGTCATCCCCGGGTGGGTGAGGATGAACTCGCCGATGTTCTGGTCGAGGGTGAAGCCGTTCACCCCGTTGCCCGTGGTGATCACCATCATGGTGGAGGGGCCGTAGAGGGCGTAGCCGGCGCACACCTGCTCGGTGCCGCGCTGGAGGAAGTCCTCGGCGGTGGGATTCACGCAGTTCCCCTTGCAGCGCAGGATGGAAAAGATGGTGCCCACGGAGACGTTCACGTCGATGTTGGAGGAGCCGTCCAGGGGATCGAAGGTGAGCAGGTACTTGCCCTTCGGGTAGTGGGACGGGATCGGATAGACCGCCTCCATCTCCTCGGATGCCATGGCGGCCAAGTGGCCGGCCCACTCGTTGGTCTTCAGGAACACCTCGTTGGAGATGACGTCCAGCTTCTTCTGGTCCTCGCCCTGCACATTCTCGCTGCCGGCCTGGCCCAGCACCCCCATCAGCGCGCCGTGGTTCACCATACTGGAGATGACCTTGCACGCGGTGACGATGTCGTTGAGCAGGGAGGTGAAGTCGCCGGTGGCACCGGCGATGTGGCGCTGCTCCTCGATGAGGAACTGGGTGAGGGTGGTGCGGTTGTCGTGCATGGGGAACCTCGAATCACTCGGCTGTGTAACGGACACGCTCTGGGGGCGCGCTGAAAATTGAGGGCGGCAATCTATCACAAAATCATGAAAAACTGATAAATGCCGGTTTTGACGGCGGGGGGAGGGTATGCGTTTCACGGGCGGTTACACTGGCGCAGAGTCTGTTTCCATGGAGAGAGGGGGCTGATGGGCAACGGGCAAATCGTCTACCTCGAGTCGGCGGAGCCGGACGCGACGGCGCGGGTGGCGCTCTACCGCGCCGTCGGCTGGTTGGCGGCGGAGAAGCCGGAGCGGCTGCGGCTGGGCCTGCTCAATTCCGACGCGCTGGTGACCGCCTGGGAGGGGGAGAGGCTGGTGGGACTGGGCAATGCCCTGTCCGACGGCCACCTGGTGGTCTACTACCCCCACCTGCTGGTGCACCCCGACTACCAGGGGCGGGGCATCGGCCGGCGGCTGGTGGAGCGGCTCAGGGCCCGTTACCGCGGCTTCCACCAGCAGCTGCTGGTGGCCGACGGCGGGGCGGTGGAGTTCTACCGCCGCTGCGGTTTCGAGCGTGCCGGCAACACCACGCCCCTGTGGATCTATGCCGGCACGGACCACTGATCCCGATGTTTGCGGCGAAGTCCGGGGAGGGGATGCAGCGCCGTCCGCAGCGAGCTATAATCCGCGCCGCGCAGTCTCCAGGCGCCGTGGAAACCAGGCCGCGGCGGGCCTCCGGAAACGGTCACCGGGCGGTCATGGAGAGGGTTGACAGCCCTGGAAAGCTGGACCATAATGCGCGCCTCAACGCTACGGGGCTATAGCTCAGCTGGGAGAGCGCTTGCATGGCATGCAAGAGGTCGACGGTTCGATCCCGTCTAGCTCCACCAAGTTCCAGGGGGCCGGCCTAGCCGGCCCCCGTCGTGTTGAAGCGGTACAACGTCCCCTTCGTCTAGAGGCCTAGGACACCGCCCTTTCACGGCGGCGACAGGGGTTCGACTCCCCTAGGGGACGCCATTTTCCGCACTCGCGGATGCCAGCACCCCGTTCCCGTCTCATTATTGCAACCGCAGCACCCCGCGGCATCCCCGCGCCTGGCGGGAGCGGCGCCACCGCCACGATACCCCCGTACCGACACCTCCACAGCAGCACTGCAGGTATCCCCGTGGCACCCCGCGGTGTCCGCCTGCGGGCCGGCACGGATTACCCGCGCATGAGGGTATCACACCCGCTTCCAGTACCTGCGGGCATAGTCCCGTCGGGGGTTCTCCACCGCCAGCCGCTCCATGCCCCGGGCCGCGAAGAAGCCTTCGGCCCCCGCCTGGGCCTTCACCAGCAGTCCGTCGAAGCCGCCTTCCCGTGCCATCCGCCCGGCGGCGACCAGAAGCCGGGATCCGAGACCGCTGCCCTGGCATGGGGGCAGGACATAGAGACCGTGCAGGAGCAGCGCCCGCATGCCCGCGGGCGCATCACCGTTCTCGGCCGGCTCCCAGGCGGCGACCGCCACGATACCCTGTTCCGTCGCCTCAGCCACCAACAGGTTCTCCAGGTCATGGGTTGCGTAGCGGTAGGCCGGCAGTGACAGGCGCTTCACCCGCTCGGGCAGTTTCCAGTCCATGATGGCGGCCTCTATGACCCGGTTTACGGCGTCGAGGTCGTCGGCCGAGGCCCTACGCAATGTGAGTTCACCCATGTCCATGGAGGGTGAGACCTCCGAGTGGCGTTTTCGTTGAACGGAACGGGCGCGGGACTTGCGTCCCGCGCCGGTGGGTCGGCTCACTGTCGCCGCTTCAGAGGGCCTTCTTGCAGAAGTACCAGTCGGTGCACTCGTAGCCCTCGGCCTCGCGCTCGGCGGCCTGTGCGGCGGTGGCCGGCGGCGGCACGATGACCTTGTCGCCGGGCTGCCAGCCCTCGGGGGTGGCCACGCCGTGCTCATCGGAGGTCTGCAGGGCCTTTACCAGGCGCAGGAACTCCGGAATGGAGCGGCCGT